>ERZ1026874.45-NODE-45-length-82436-cov-19.115087_pt1 | contig 82436 bp, 72 predicted proteins | sample MGYA00380167_ERZ1026874 | MGnify/ENA primary metagenome ERZ1026874 (study PRJEB33269, sample SAMEA4719803) | human gut metagenome | biome: human-associated habitat; feature: organic feature; material: feces | place: Cameroon | collected 2013-10 ...
ATCATCCCAAAATATTTGAATGCTTCTCGGATTGCTTTCTCTTTTTCCGGTGGACACAGAGGCTGTCTGGAATCTTCGGACTTCGGCAGATTGTAGTTCTTACCAACCTCAATCCCACATTTCCGCTTAATCTGTGAGATATACAGGTTTGATACCTTTAATCCGCTATGTTCCAGTACATAGTCCTTGATCTGCGTGTAGGTTGCCCCATCTTGAAATTCGGACATATCCATATCTTCTAAAGAGAACTCAACCCGAATCTTTTTCGAGTCGACCTCATCCTTGGAAAGCAAAACAACCGTCTCCAGCGGGTAACGCTCGTCGAAGATGTCCTCGATGTCTGCCATGTCATGCTCCTTCGCATGTCGGTGGGACCTGTGGTCCCGTCTTGTGTGTGGGGCCACGTCCGTGTGGCCGTCCGAGGTTTCTCGGATTCGACCAATTCTACCCGCCAGGCGAGGAATCATCGTTCATATATGCCTCGCCTATGAATCCGATTGGTTCGATGGTATGCCGCGGGGGTTGGCTCACCTCTGGATTGTCATCCATGATTTGGTATCCGTGGTGGTTCGGTTTCTCCCTCTCCGGTTTGCTTCGCTTCAAACGCATCGGTGGCTGCCTGTCCAATCCGTTCGGATGCCTGCCGGACTGGCGGCCGAACGGGATAAAGACGGTTGGCGACGGAGGCTTTTGCGATCCGGTCTGCCGGCGATTATTCAGAACCCCGGTTCCTCGAGCGGGACGACGTGCCAGCCCTTGCGGATCGTATGCGCGTCCCCGTCGAGCATGGCGAGAGCAGCCTCCACGAACGAGTCGGCCTTCCTGCCGGCTCCCAGGACGGATTCCGCGAAGGCGCGGACGTCCGTCTCATCTCCGGTGGTCGTATGGGACGAGTCGTTGATCGTGAGCGAATATTCCATGACAGGCAACACTAGCATGCCGAGAACCTGCCGGCGGAATGGATGCTTCGTCGGCTCCTGACTAATTGGTGTTCTTTGCTCCGTACGTTTGAGAAATGGGTGGGACGTCTATCTTCGAGGATTCTGCGTAATTGGCTTTCGGGGTTGGAGTATCGGTCGGGGCATTCTCGTTTTTCATTCGGCTTGTGGTTGATGACATGCTGTGCTGTTTTGCGATTGCGCGACAGGTCTATGATTGGAATATATTCACAAGGAGGTGAGAAGAATGTCGATGTGCCCATACTGCAACAAGGTGTACGACGAATCCGATTATGCCCATTGCCCGTACTGCGATGGCGGCGATGACTGAAAGCAGTTGAAATTAATCAGGGAAGACGCAAGTTTGCGAATACTATGTGGATTGCGTCTTTCCTTTTGGATTCTTTCTGTCATGTGCGAACCTGCCATCATGCGGTTCCGATGGATTGATGGTTCAATTCTCAAGTATTTTGCTGATGATTTTCCGTGAATCCCCGGATTGAATCTAATGGTTACGACATGACTGCCAAGTCAGTATCCGACGTCTTCTTTATGGGGGATTGCTCTTTGGCCGTATTCATTCCTGCACGTTCTCATCGATTTCCCCGGTCATTTTTCCCTTCTCAAACATCAGTCCAGCGATTGCGTCGATACCGCTTTTCAAGGTGTTCGTGCCGAGCAGTCTGTCTGCCAGATATCCGCCCGCTATCGTTCCGACGGGATTTGCAATCATGCATGCGGTCAATGCGGTCAAGCCAGCCATCGTGCCTGTCTGGAAATCTGATGGCTTCACCCGTCTGCTTGAGGATTTGCTTGTTTTTTTATCGGTGATGTCATGCTTGTTTCCCGACAATGATTTGGCCTTCTGCGGCGCAGGTTCATCCACGAGATCGTGCAGGGCCTGCGCAAGGCGCACGTTGTTGCGTTCTAGCGCCTCGAAGTTGAAAACGGTGCGCATCGCCAGATACTGTGTTTTGGTAAGACTGCTTTTTCCTGTCTCGATGTTTGAGATGGTTTGCTTGCTTACGCCGATTTCGTCAGCGAGGCGTTGGGCGGTCCATCCCGCATGTCCTCTTAACGCGGCGAGGTTCTGCTGCATGAGCAGGATTTTCGCCTGATCTTCCTTGCTTGTCATTTTGCCTCCTAAGAAAAACTTAGCATAGCAATTGTGAACAAAAAGTATAAAATATTGGACAAGTTGGCTTAGATTATGATTCTTGGTGGTTGTATGAGATTTAAGAACAAAGACTTGACGCTCGTTCGGGAAGGTGGTCCGTGATGGCTGGTTCGTTTGATGGTGAAGTCATTTCGGATATGGTGCAGCTGGCGGAATTCACTTCATGGCTACGCAGATCGTCGCGAAACGATACATGCATACTGGTTTCGCAGAAACCGGACGGGAAACCAGTCGTTTCGATGGACCGAATCCGGAAACGCGTCGGCAAACGCGCGTCCGTGACGATGCTGTCGAACAGCGTGCAGCAGTCCGCGTACAAGCAGCTTGGCACCGTCAACCCGTACAATGGGTCGATCCGCATCTTCCCCGCCGGGGACGGGTGGACGACCGATCCCAGACTCGCCCGGTTCGTCAGAGGAGACCTGCCGGTGGCGGAATTCCTCGAATCCGTGAGCGAGCAGTTGGACTTCGCTCTCGTCGACAGCGTACGGCGTTCCATGGCCGCGCAGCCGAGGATGAGCGTGCCAGCGGGTTCGTGGAAGGCTTCGAGGCGCGACGTTCCGAATCCAAGTCCTGTCGTGGAGGAGTCTTCGGGGCCGAGGCTTGCGGATGTGCGCGGGCGGAACAAACTGTATCGGATCGACATGGCGCATGCCTCAGTGGCCATCGGCTTCATGATGCGTCGTTCCCGTGAGGTTCCATGCATACTGGTCTCCCTGCCCGCCGACAGGCCGGAGCCCTATCTTGACGTCGACGCGCTGCTCGACGAGATCGGCGACGACGCCGCGGTGCTGCAGATCGTGGATCACGAGACCGACGAGTGGCTGAACAGTCGTCTGCCGGAGCAGCTGCGCGCCTATGACGGCGCGTGCCGTTTCCTGCCTCCGCACGAGTGGAGGATCGGTGCCAGACTATGCCGTCTGAACGGACCGGAGGATAGCGCGAAGGCGGTCGTCAGACTGTCGGAGCAAGTGTTGGACGCGGCGTACGCGGACGGGTACACGGTCGGTGGCGATGCCGTCGGCGACGATGGGGGCAATCCCGTGCGGTCCGTCCCGGACGGCGCGACGCGGGCGAAGGTCGCTATGATCGTCGACGATGCCGTATACGCCGACACCGGCGACCGCATGCCGCAGCGAATCAATGCCGTGTCGGCGGTCGAGCGATCCGGTGTACCTGTGGGAAGATTGGTGCGCAAGGGACAGTCCGTTCCGGTCGTCCGGACTCCGGATGGAGGATTCGAGCTCGTGCCCGAATGGCGAGGCTCCTCCGAGGCGCTTTCTGGCTACATGCCGGGCGCCACGATCGTGGGCGTGGCGTCGGCCGTGTATTCGGACATGTTCGTAACCACCCTGTATCCCGCGTTGGACGGCGCGCCTGCGGTCGAGGCAAAGGTGCATGGCCCCGAACTGCTCGCCGGCAGCGGCCTCGACCCGCATGCCGATTTGCGCCCGATCATCCGCAAAGGGGAGGCGGTCGCGCTGCGTGTGGAGGAGCGTTCCGGCAACGAATGGCTGTTCTCCCTGCCCAGTGACGGCGACAAGCCCGTGCCTCTGGCGGGTCTGATGGACGGCGGCCCCGCGTGGGTGGATCCGTCGGACGCGTTCGCATATCTGAAACGATTGAGAGAGAACCGTTCGCTCGCGGACATGCCTTTGGACGAACTGCTTGGCTCGATCGATTCGTTAGAAGCGGCGAGGGATACGGTCCGTAGGCTGCATGAGAGGCTGCGGACCGTGGAACGGCTCAACCGCGAGCTGGAATCAGCGAACGAGAACCTGAGGTGCAGCAACGACGGTCTGCGGAAAGACAAGCGTGGCTACGAGAAGGCGCAGGACAACACGAATCCGCTCGCCCCGTTCACGGGACTGTTCCCATCCATGCGCGAGGAGCTCGATTGGCAGCTGCAAGCCCAGTCGCTGCTGCAGTTCAATGTGGCGGAACGCATGGCGAGGCCGTTGGACGAATGGTCGTACATGCCGGGCTTTTTCGATTCTCTGGAGGAATGCGAGCATGGCGACATGTCCCGCATGTCCCTGCTGCACACCATGCTGTTCGTGCTCATGGGACGTGACGACCTCAACGGCGCGCGCACCCACCGACTGCGTGAGGGCGGTGGCGGCGACGATCCGGACCGGTTGGACGAGAACGGCAACTACATCTACCGGGTGAACGTGCACGGCCAATACCGCCTGCATTTCACGCGTGACTCGGAACATCACGTCACGTTCAGATCGGTCGGAACGCACGAGTCGGAACTTCGATGAAACGACAGGTGAAAGGAGCCCGAAATGGGAGCCATAGGAAAATTCTTCGACAAGCATCCGCTGCTGGCTTGCGGAGCGCTTCTGGTAGGTCTGGCCGCACTTTCAGCTTCTTCTGATGGCGAAGGTGAATATTGCGAACTCACGAACGGTCAGAAGCTTGATCTCAGCGAGGCATTGGATTCCGCGAGGTGGAACTTCGACCCCTCGATCACCTATGCAAGCGCAGATGGCAATAGCATCACGTTCATGTTGGATGACGACAGCAGCGAAACAATCCCCTTTTATTACGATTCCGGGGACTGGTCTAGTGGCTCGGCCGAATCGGAAGCTGTTGACGAGGCGGTCGGATACATCCTCGGATGCCTACGATGATGGGAAATTAAGAAAGGAATGACATGACGGCACCTTTTAGCCACTATACGGCGATGTCTAGGATTGCATCGAAAGTCGGAGGGCCCATACCGTTTGTGACGTTATGCGTCGTCGGAGGCGGATTGACCTTGGATATTTTGTTCAGAGGCGTTGCCTCAAAAGTGAAGACAGCGGTGAGTGCATTCGCCGATAAAAGCGTGGATACTCGAATCCGTGTTCTTGATTCCGATGGGAAGCTGAGAGAAGTGACATGCGGAGAGACCGTAGGAGAAATTGTCCCTACCGACACGGATAAGGGCGGGCCGGAGGAATGACTCGCGTTCCAGATTGCCGCATGGACCATATGGCGGTGCTGTGATGGATCCTTTCCTTGTATATCTGATCGCCGTCAACGTGGTCGCGTTCCTGCTGTTCACCATCGACTATCTGATCATGGCGGGCAATGACTACGATTGGGACACCGGTCTGATGGACGGGCGGATCCTGTCGCTCTTCGCCGTCGCCGGTGGCGCTCCCGGAATGCTCCTCGCGCTGGCCGTATGGGCCAGGCGCGTGAACAAGCGCAACATCGCCTGGTGGTTCACGGCCATCGTGTGCCTGGTCGTGTGGGGCATGGTGTGCGCGTGGAAATGGGGCCTCGTCTCGTTCGACGGTTTTTGGGATGCCGTTTTCCATGGATTCAACCGCGGTGTCCTGCATGGACTGGGCGTCTACCTGCTGGTGGCGAACGTGGCCACGTTCCTGGCGTTCGGCTTCGACAAGCTCATCGCGGCCGACGATGGCATCGACCCGCGGCGGAAAGGCGGGCTGCGCCTGCCGGAGCTGTGGCTCATGGGGCTTTCTCTGCTGGGCGGATCGGTGGGCGGCATGGTCGCGATGCGACTGTTCCGCCACAAGACAAGGAAATGGTATTTCGTGGCGGGACCGCCGTTGTTCGTCGTCCTGCAGACGGTCCTGTTCCTCTACCTGCATGCCGCGGGATTGTACTGACCGTAGCGCGTCGCTCGGCCGACTGCGATTGAATCCTTGTTTAGGCGTTGCGTTGCGATGCGGCCGCAACGCTTAAACACAACGTAGGCTCCGATGATGTCGGACTGCCTAACCGGTGCGTGTCCGACAGAGTATCAGGCAGCTCGAGACGAAAGGCCTGACGCATACGTAGATAGCCAGGGAACTGGGCGTTAACGCGTGATTCCGTGCGTCAAGGGCTTTGACGGATACGACTGGGGCATGGCTCGTTCCCCGTCGACTGGGGGCGCGAGCAGCTCATAGACCTCGGTTTCGTGGACCGAGCCGAGGACCTCGTGCTCTACGGCGACGTGGGATGTGGCAAGACGCACATGGCGATCGCCACGGGTATGCTGGCGTGCGAGAGACGAGAACCGGCTTGACGCGGAACTGCGCGCGATAGGCCGCGCCAGGCTGCTGGTCATCGACGAGCTGGGCTACCTGCCCATCGACATCGACGCGGCCAGGCTCCTGTTCCAGGTCGTCGCGGATTCCTGCGAGAAGCGGAGCGTGGTGTTCACCACGAACCTGGAGTTCGGACGGTGGGGCGAGGTGTTAGGCGACGGCGACATGGCCGCCGCGGTCATCGACCGCATCGTGCACCACGGAAGGATCGTCAGGTTCCGTGGTGAGTCGTACAGCAACAGCCACTCCCTGATGAGATAAACGAAAAGAGGGAACCCAGCCGGACCACCGGTGATGGTGTCCATTTTGAACGCCGATGGTGTTCAGATTAACTGGTGACGACACGCAGATTTATTTGACGAAAGGACAGGCGTGGCCCTGCCATACGGGAAAGGACTATGAGCATGGCGGAACTGAAGACCACGACCAGATACCTCGACGCGACCCTCCTGGAGCACTCCCTGCTGCGGAACGCGCGACTGCGCACGCCATACGGTATGCAGGAAGGCGTCCCCGCGTACACGACCGAGACGGAGGGCATGATGCTTCACGACCTCACGCTCGCGTTGGCGGACAGGGCGTGCAGGACCGGAATATCGTGGAACACCGACCCCACGCCCATCTTCCGCGACGGAGACACGGAGATCGGCGTCGTTCTGGAACGCGACCGGCCGAACGACCACTACTCGCACCTCGACGCGCAGGCGTACCTCCACGACGCGGACGGGCCGTGGTGCTTCGCCCGGTTCAACCTCACCGAACCCGGCGACATCCCGTCGAACGTCACCGGAACCGACGACCTCGCGTCGCGGATCGCCGACCGCCTGCACCATCCGCAGTTCCCGAAGGCCGGCACGTACGGTCCTACGCCCGGCCGCATGAGCGACTGGTACCACGGCATAGAGAGACGGTTCGCGGACATGAGCGAGGAGAACCTGCGCACGCGCGCCATCGAACCCGACGAGGAGGCGTACCACATCTGCACGGGCGTGTACGTGACGGCCGAGCAGTTCGCCAGCCTGCTGCCGTCCCCGATGCTCGCGAACCGGTTCGTCATGATGTCGTTCGACCACAACGCGGACCAGGCGAGCCTGCATTGGAACGACTGGGACTACTGGAGCGACGAGGCCGCCGAAACCGCGGTCGCCGACGGAGACGAGGACGGCTGCTACTGGACCGGCTGCATGTGGGACGAGGACGACTATCCGGACAGGCTGGACGGGACGGTCGCGGAGGAGACCGCCGAAGCATCGGCAAAGACCAAGGGATGAGAAGGCGAGGAGACGGCAATGGTGATGATCGACGAAACGGAAGGCATCGAATTCGATTCCGACGGTCGCGGCTGCAGCGTGACGCTTCTGACGGAGGACGGCCAGTCGCTGCGCGGCCTCGCGGACCGAGCCGGCATCTGGACGGAACTCGAGGAAAGACATCCGGGCCTCACCCCGGAAAGAATACTGCAGGGCGATCATGCCGTGTTCGGCTGCATCGTCATCCACGACAACCTGCGCGCGCACGGCGAATTCGGCATGGAATTCGACGGCGACGCGGCCTTCGGCCGATTCGAACTCACCGACGTGGAACTCAACATGCTCGGCAAGAAACTGCCACGTCTCGCCGATACGGACGAACTGAAAGCGTTCTTCAGCCATGCTGGCGGGGGAGGCGACAGGCTCACGCAATCGGAACGATCCACCGCATACGGCCGCCACGAACCCGACGCAAACACCGTCTCCGACATCAGCGAATACCTCAAAGACGCGTTGACGGAATACCGCAACGCACCGTCATGGATGAGACGCGACCCCTGGTCCGATGATCCAATCGAAAAATTGCCGCCTTGCACCGTGGAATCAAGCAAATCACGAAGAAAAGGCCGTCCGCACGGCAAGATTTCGGTCGTAGGCGATGGATTCGGACGAGCCGTATCCGAGAGGGTGCCAGTGCGAATAGGTGGACTCGGACCGGTCATGTCTAGGGGGGCGGAATAGCCCCCTAGACATAGTCCTTTTTGCTCCCCCACCTGGACTCGAACCAAGACAAAGGGTTCCAAAGACCCGTGTGCTGCCATTACACCATGGGGGAACGGCGATAAAACCCGAGGTTTTCCGCCAAGTGTCTATTATGCCATATGCGGCCATCACCTGATACCGCGTGTCGGACGCTTTCGCAGGTGATGGCCGCTTCCTCCGGATTCAGTTCAATGCCTTGACCAGCCAACCATGCGTACCGTTGTCGAAAAGCTCGCTGGTGATGCGGTAGCCAAGATGTTCATACATCGCGAAATTCTTATCTTCGGAGTGTACGGCGGCAACATGTCCACCGGCCTTCCGGATGAGACGTTCCGCCTCGGCCAGCACCGTCTTGCCGATACCATGGCCACGTTCGTCGGCGACCACGGCCAAACGACCAATCACCCAACGTCCGGGTTGATCGGCATGGTCGAGATCAGGGTAGAGACGGCATGTCGCCACGGCGCGGCCGTTTCCAAAAGCCAGCAGATGCGTGGCTCGGCCCGGCTCATCCCATTCGTCGAATTCCGGACGATAATCCTTCTCCACGACGAATACCGCCGTGCGGATGCCGCGCGCCTCGTCCGTCATCATGTCGTATTCGCGGATCTCCATATGATCCGACACTACAGTCGGGCGGGGAAGAGAGACGAATGGAAGTTATGTGGCGTCGTGTTCGACGATGGCACTGTTGTCGAACACACGCCGAACAACGCACGCCAAACGCACGTAGGCGGATGTATGACAGCCAGCGCACGTGATAGGGTACACCCGTGAACGAAAAAGAGAAGGACTCCGACACACGCATATACGCTTTGGACGGGCTCAGAGGACTCGCGGCCCTGGCAGTGGTCGCATACCATTACACGGGAGGCACCCTCCGCCAACTATTGCCAGGCGCCCAATTCGTCACCCTATTCTTCATTCTCAGCGGACTTGTACTTTCCATCGTTCCGCTACGCGTCGGAATCGACACATACAACTGGCCTCGTTACCAGCTGCGTCGCATCGCCAGACTCGCCATCCCCACCTGCACGGTAATCGGGATCTGCTGCATCGTCTCCACAATCGCCATGCACATGGGGTGGAAAGCGGAAGAATACGCAAACGCGTTCAGCACATCCTCGCCATCAGCCTGGCTACACAATCTGCTCACCCAACTCGACATGCTTTCAATGACCACCGCCGGCACCAGAGTGGACGGTTCCACATTGGCAATGGTCGACCTGCCATCATGGAGCATGTGCTGGGAACTGCTTTTCAGCCTTACCCTGCCCGTATACGTCATCATCGCCACCGACATGCGATTCGTGGCACCCATTGCGCTCGCATGCGTGCTGTTGTCGGAGTGGACGCAGTGGCCGCCGTTGCGTCACATGGCCATGTTCGCGCTTGGCGTCGCGTTGGCGAAACGGCTTACGGACAACGGGCGCGAGACGATGCGCGACGTCGTTGCCGTACCGCTCGCCCTGTGCGGCATCGTCTTGGTTTGCCAAAGCGGCTTCGGTTTGCTGCCTGGTATTGTCGCCCAACCTTTGGCCGTGTGCGGATGCCTGATATTGGTGGTGGTCGCACTTACCTGCAACGTGGTATCCGACCTGCTTTCCACGCCACCTGTCCGTTGGCTGGGGCGCATTTCATTCAGCCTGTATCTGACCCATCTTCCCGTCCGCGACTGGATTGTGCCGTACATTCCCGTACAGGGTCTATTGCGCCCGGTGGTTTTGTTTGCATTGTGCCTTCTGGCAGCGGAGGCGTTCTATCTTGCCGTGGAACGGCCTGCTACCAGACTGTCAAGGAGGCTGGGAAAGGCGAAAAGGGAAGCCTGATGTATTCCGCTTGCGCATGGTGCTTTAGGCGGAATCGCCGGTTTGCATGAATGTCGATTGAGCGACCGGTATACGCTTCCTGCGAGGACATGTTCGGCATGTTCCGCGGCAAGGCGTGCATTCGGAAACTGATCCGCGGAAACATGTCCGGCCACGGCAAGTCAGTCGCCATCACTTTGGAACATGGCATCCACGGAAGCGCGTACCTGCCCGGTGTCCTGTCGTGGCCCGTCAAATACCATCAGGGAGATGGAGTTGGTACGTAGTTCACTCAGCGAGCTCAGCAACGGACGCACCGCCGCGGTGCTGCCCAAAGCGACCGTGCGCCCGTCATCATCAAACGGAACAGGACATCCTACATGTTTATGAGTATCAACAGCTATCAGAATCTCTTCGACCGTCTTGAGGATAAGTTCGATGCTTGCCTCGCCGACGCCCGCATAGCCGAGAACGATGGACGCCGCAACAGGCATGGACTCTGATCCGACGCAGACGGTATTCGTGGCATGTCAATTGAATTATGATTCCCTTAGTTTCAGATTCGAAGGAATCGTCTGGAGCGATTTCCACGACGGTTCGGTCGGCATTCCCGCCTTCGTGCGCGAAGGACAGAACGTCCACATCAAAGCAACAGTGGACAAATACAATCCCGACAACGGCATTTTCAAACTGGACCTCGTCGAAATGACCGAACGCTGACAAATCAGGCATTGTGCCGCAGCGGTTGGCAAACAGCAATGCTCTTCGGACTTCTCCGCAGAGCATTGCGCGTTTTCCGAAGACGCGATTACGACGCAAACACGACGCGATTACGACGCGATTCGCTCTCCAATGCGCGACAGTGCGCGATAGTGCGCGAAACGATATGCCCGAGTGCGCGATAACGCGCGCTCGCTAACAAACAGAGCTTCGCTGCCAATCTACTTCTGAACGACGCCGCCGCCGTCTTCCTTGACGATTGTGCTGTGCCGGATTCAAGAGGCGCAGTGCGATGAAACGCTTCCCAAAGACATGCCGCATAAGCGCGGAACGTAGCCGGCAAAGTATATGCTGAAATATTCTTGCGATTAAAACAGGAGGACGCATGGCCGGTTCGTTTGGCATGGAAACGCCGCAAGGGGAGCACAGATACCGTCTCTCCTTCACCGTCGGCGGACTACTCGCAACCCAAGGCCGCACCCTCGCCGAAATGTACCTCAAACACGTCTCCGACAATGGCGGCCAACCCGATCCGAACAGGGAAAACAGGGAAATCGGAGAAGCGATCACCATGATCCGCGCACAGGCCATCGAGGAGAATGTGCTCGCCATCCGCACGGTTACAGCAAGCAAACGCATCGTCGCGGAGACCCTCAAACGCCTGAGCGTCTTCACGTCCGAGGAGCTTGCGTATCTGAGCGGCGCGGACGCGCCGACATCCGATCGTGAGACGCTCATGTGGATCGCGATGTGCCGGTATTACGCCATCGTTGGCGAATTCGCGTTTGATGTCCTCAAAGCCCATTATCTGACCGGCCGCATCTCCCTTGATTTCGAGGACTACGCTCGATTCATGGCGGACAGGGCCACCTGGCATCCGGAAATCGACCAGCTCAGCGAACTCACCGCGAAGAAGCTGCGCGGGAACCTGTTCAAGGCGATGAGCGAAGCGCATCTGCTACGCGCGGACGCCGGCGGAACGCGAAAAAACCACAACACGATTCTGAGCTGCACCCCTAGCCGCGTGTTGGCGGATATGCTTAAGAAGAGGCCGGATTCGTTCGCGTATCTTCCTATGCGCGAAACATCGCTGTGACCGGTCGCCGACGTTACGGACATGGGGTGGAGGAGAGAGCATGACCGGTTCCATCGACGGTGTCGATTCGGAGAACGGACACCGCGACATCGATGCCGAATTCGCGCGTTTGCGGGAGATCATGGCGTCCCGGCGTTTCCGCACCAGCAGCGGTCTCGCCGGCGAACAGCCCTACTATATCTATGACTATCCCGCTGAACAGGAGCTCGAGGTCGCCGACCACATCAGGCTCCTGAAAACCCAGCTTGAGACCATGACTCCGGCCGACGGCGGCTACGCGCCCCAGGTGCTTGTGATCGACCTGTACGACGTGGCGTTGGAAATCATCGATGAGAGGAAGCTGCTCGACCGCGTGCTCGGCATCGAGGAAAGCCGCCACACGATCGTCTCGGCGGACACGAGGACGGACAAGTTCCTCAGCCTGCTCGACACCATGATTGCGGGGGACACGAGCAAGCTTCCTGATTTCATCCGGGACCGTTACGAACAGGCCAAGGCGGAAGGCAAGGCCGACATCATATTCATCACCGGGGCGGGCAAGGTGTACCCATACATCCGCGCGCACGCGTTGCTCAACTCGCTGCAGGGGCGCATCGACGACCTCGAGCACCCATTGGTGCTGTTCTACCCCGGCACGTTCACGAGAAGCGCGGTCGCCGGCTCCACCATGTCGCTGTTCGGCCGTCTGCCGGGAGACAACTACTACCGTGCGAGAAGCCTGCGCGAGATGAGCGTCCGGGCATGACGGACCATCCGACAGCAGGCGAGATACAGATTTTCGAGGAGGGAAAGCAATCATGAGCGGGCAAAACGGAGTCAGTTTCAAGGAACTGTTCAACAAGGACATCGAGCAGAGCGTCAACGGAGTGATCAAGGCCAACGACGAGAAGGAACTCGACACCGAGGTCAGCGAATACGTGCTCACCGACGAGATCCGCAGAAACCTTGACAAGTTCTTCGACTCGTACAACGATCAGTCGAACCACGAGCAGAACGGGGCATGGATCTCCGGCTTCTTCGGATCCGGTAAATCGCACCTGCTGAAGATGCTCTCCCACATCCTCGGCAACGTGCCCGCGCAGCTTGTGGACAAGGGCGACGGCACGAAACCCACCATGGGCCGGGAGCAGATCGTCCGCACGTTCGTCTCAAAAGCGGAGGAGCAGGACGATCTGATGCTCGCGGGACAGTTGGAGAGGACCCTGTCCATTCCGGCCACGTCGATCCTGTTCAACATCGACCAGAAGGCCGACAAGTCGAACGCCGACGATGCGCTGCTGTACGCGTTCGTCCGCGTGTTCGACGAAGCCCGAGGCTATTTCGGCAAAAGCCCCTACGTCGCCAAATTCGAGCGGGACCTTGACCGCAACGGGCTTCTCGACGAGTTCAAAAGGCATTTCGAACAAGCCTCCGGCGAAACCTGGGACTCCAGCCGGGACGCATCGATCCTGTGGGACACCGAAATCAGCGAGGCGTATGCCGCGGCGACCGGCAAGCCGGTCCAGGACAGCATCATGAAACGCTACGAGGACACGTACACGATGACGGTCGGCGATTTCGCCGACGACGTGAACGAATGGCTGACCCACCAGGAGCCGAACCACCGCATCCTGTTCCTCGTGGACGAGGTCGGACAGTTCATCGGAGAGAAAAGGGAACTCATGCTGTCCCTGCAGTCCATCGCCGAGGACCTCGCCGTCAAGACCAACGGCCGCGCGTGGGTGGTGGTCACCTCGCAGGAGGACATGGACTCCATCGTCGGCGACCGCACCAGGCAGCAGAGCTACGACTTCTCGAAGATCCAGGGTCGTTTCTCCATCAGGCTCAAACTCAACAGCGCCGATGTGGTGGAGGTCATCCAGAAACGTCTGCTCACCAAGAAACCCGAATACGGGACGCTGATGGACGATTTGTGGAACGAGCAGGGGAACAACCTGCGCACCATGTTCGAGTTCACGGGCGAGACGAAACGGTTCTCCGTCAACGGCAGGATGTTCGACAAGAACGATTTCATAGCCTCCTACCCGTTCGTGAACTACGAGTTCGGCCTGTTCCAGGACACGTTGCGCGGGATGAGCCGTTTCGGCATGTTCGACGGACGCCACTCCTCCGTGGGCGAACGTTCCATGCTGTCCACCGTCAGCAGCGCCCTGCGCGACAGCAAGGATGAGACGGTCGGCGCGCTGGTGCCGTTCGACAGACTGTACGACGGCATCGCCGACGCCATCCAATCCACTTCGAACTACCGCATCAAGGACGCCGAGAAACGACTGACCTCGGACGTGCGCGACCTGGGCGTTCGTCTGCTGAAGGTCCTGCTGCTCGTCAAGCACGTCGACGGATTCCCCGCGACGGTGCACAACCTGCGCATCCTGCTGACCGACCGATTCGGCATGGACGTGATCGCGTTCGAAGCCGACATCAAAAAAGCCCTGGACGCGCTGGAGCACGACATGTACGTGCAGCGCGTCGGCGATACCTACAACTACCTGACCAACGAGGAACAGGACATCGAGCAGGAGATCAAGAACACGGACGTCGACCCCAGCAAGGAGACCGAACTGTTCAAGGACATCCTGCTCAACGACGTGCTCGGAGGCAAGACCGCCGTCATGTACGGCCCGCAGAAGGCGCCATTCCAATACGGTCTGAAAATCGACCAAGTACCGCAGGGCAAGCAGCAGCCGATCTGGCTGGACGTGGTCACATCGGCCAACGAGCAGGAACGGAAAGACGCAGTCCGGAAGGATTGGGGAAACCGCGATACCATCACGCTGGTGCTGGATACACGTGACGGTCGGCTTGCGGACGACATACGCAACTACACGAAGACCGACACCTATTTGCTGCGCACCGACCGCAAGAGCCAATCCGAGGTACGCCAGCAGATCATCTCGCGTAAGGTGACAGCCAACGAGAAGCTTCGCGATGATTTGCGCGAACGCGTCAAGAAGGCCGCGGCCGATGGCGTGTTCTATTACAACGGCGAGCCTGTGGAGGTCAAATCCACCGAAGTGCGCGCCCACGTGGCTGAAGGACTTAACGTGCTGATCGGCCGGTACTACCCCGATTTCAAGTTGCTCGGCGGAGTGTCCTATACGGAAGCCGACCTCGCACGCATCATCATGGACGCCTCACAAAACAGAGAATCCACTCTGGACGGGACCAACGGCACGGCGAACATGATCGAAGCGCCCGCCGACGACGTATACAGCTACATCAGCCGTGAAAAGAACAAGAAGCGCGCCATCAATCTTGACGACATTCTGGAACAATACGACAAGAGCCCCTATGGCTGGCCATACGCCGCGATTCTGGCATGCGTCGGACACCTGTTCGGCACCGAACGCATCACCTTGAGTCTTGACGGCAAGCCTATACAGCGCACGGAAGCCGCCAGCCTGCTGCGCGAGACGAAACGTCATGGTGGAATCCTAGTTGACCTGCCGCGTCGATTCGATGCGAGGAAAGTCTCCGCGCTTCGTGATTTCGCAAAGGATTTTCTCAACATCTCAGCCGGAGAGCAACCGACATCGGCTTCGGACCTGGCTCAGCTTGTATGCGACCGGCTGAAGAACTACGCCGACGAGCTGACCCGACTCCGTACGAACAACGCGAAGCTCGATTTCACGGCGCAGCTTGACGAACCCATCGAAAAGATCAGGTTCGACGCCGGCATGGCCACGGATTGGCTCCTCGGCGATTTCACCGGAGAGGACACGGATAACGGCTCCGAGGAACTGCTCGACCTCAAGGAGGAAGTGATCGATCCAATCGTGTCCTTCCTCAACGGCTCCCAATTGCAGGTGTTGGAGACATCGCGGCAATGGCTGAAGGACAATGAGGCGAACATCGCCTCCTGCGCCTCGCAATCCGTGGCGGAAGCATACCGGGAGGCGAAACGACTCGCAGACGATTCGAACATCTTCCGCGGATCCAAGGCCAGCACGCTCAAAAAGACCGTGGACACGCTTCGCGGCCAGATGGACTCCATAGTCCAAACGGAACGTGAGAAAGCCCTCGGAAAGGCCAAGGGAATCAGAGCCAGGATCGAAGCATCCGACGAATACCGGGATGCGACCGCGCAGGCCCAGGCGGAAGCCTTGGCCACGATGGATCGGATCGAGGAACGCATCCGCACCACATCGTTGATCCTCGCCATGGGCAGAATCACGGATGAACTGGACTCCGACACCTATCCTCGGCTGATCAACATGCTTGCCGGATCGAAGCCCAAACCGAAGCCTGCCGTGGAATCAACCACTCCGACGGGAGAGGCCGCGGAAGCGCACGCTCCCGAACCACAGCAGACGTCCGCACCCGTGCGCATGGCGGTGTCCCTGAGCAAAATCGAGCCGCCTCGCATCAAGGACTCGCTGGAAACCGCCGACGATGTGGACGATTTCCTCGACGCGTACCGTCGTGAGCTTATGGCCGCCATCGAAAACGGAAAGAAGATCCTGCTATGAACACGTCGAAGCTGCAGAAATTCGCCACGGACGCGCGACGCCAATTGGTGAACGCGGTCGGAGCGCGCCTCGACGCCGTATTGGCTTCGGATTCCGCCGCACGCGTGGACCAGCCGGCTGCGTTCGAGTATTTGGAGAATGAGATCCGCCATGCCGGCGGCGGCGAGCAGGGACGAAGGCATGTGGTGGAACGGTACGCGTACCGGTGGTTCAACCGCATCGTCGCATTCCGTTACATGGACGTGCATGGATTCACCAGAACGCCGGTGGTGTCCCCGGCGGATATGACCAGCACGAACGCGCTTCCTGAAGTGCTCGCCGCCGCGAAACGTGGCGAATACGATGAAAGCACGGTGTTCGAACAGCGAGTGAACCAACGTGCCAAGGACGAGATCGAGGGCCTGTTCAACGGATCCATCCAGGCGGACGACCCGCAGGGACGCGCGTACGGACTGCTGTTGCAGTCGGAATGCAGGTATTGGAGCGGCATTCTGCCGTCCATGTTCGACAGGATCGGCGGCAATCAAGGCAAGGTCGACGAGATGCTCATGCCCGCAGACCTGCTCGCCGACGGTTCCGTGGTCCGCAACGCGGTCGAGGCCATGACCCCGGAGGATTGCGGCGCGGACGACCCATCCGGCAACGTGGAGATCATCGGCTGGCTGTACCAGTACTACATCTCGGAACGTAAAACCGAGGTGATGGACGGGTTCAAGAAGAACCATAAGGCCGGTGCCGATGAAATCCCCGCCGCCACCCAGCTGTTCACCCCCGACTGGATCGTGCGCTACCTCGTGCAGAACACGGTTGGCAGACTCTGGATGCAATCCCATCCCGACAGCCAACTGTACAGGAACTGGGAATACTACATCCAACCTTCCGATGAGGATTCCGCGGGCAATGAGGATATCCTCGAAATCCGGACCCCGGAGGATCTGACCGTCTGCGATCCGGCATGCGGTTCCGGCCACATGCTCACATACGCGTTCGATCTGCTGTACGAGATCTATGAGGAAGAAGGCTACGCGCCGGGCGATATTCCCGGCCTGATCCTCGAACACAACCTGTACGGTATGGAAATCGACGAGCGCGCGGCGGACCTCGCCTCGTTCGCGTTGACCATGAAGGCCCGTTCCCGTTCGCGCAGGTTCTTCCGCAAACGCGTGGAACCGCATATCCAACGCATCGCTCCCATCCGCTTCACGGATGACGAGGTCACGGAACTGAACCGTTCTTGCGAAGCGGATTTGGACGCCGCGGTATGGAACACGTTCGAGAAGGCGGACGTGTACGGTTCGCTCATCCAGCCGCCAACCGAGCTTGCCAGGCTTGCCGACAGCATGCTTGAGAATTGGAGCGAGGTAACTCCGTTCGACCTGTTGCTGGAGGATCGCGTCAAGGACGTGTTCGACCAAGCCGTCTGCCTGTCGCGCAGATACGCGGCGGTGGTGGCGAACCCGCCATACATGGGCGCGAAGAACATGAGCGACGAGCTCAAAAAGTTCGTGCAGGACCATTACAAGGACGGCAAAGCCGACCTCTTCGCGGCATTCATCTACCGACTACTTGACATGGTTCCCGAACACGGCCAACTTGGCTTCATGACCCCGTACGTGTGGATGTTCATATCATCCTACGAGCAGATGCGCCACCATATCATCCAGAAGGAACATGTCAGTTCGCTGATTCAACTGGAATATTCCGGTTTCGAAGGCGCCACCGTGCCGATCTGCACTTTCACCTTGGAGAAGGGCTTCAATGGCAGGAAAAGTTCGTTCGTCAGGCTTAGTGATTTCGTTGGAGCGAAACAACAAGGCCCACGCGCATTGGAAATCATCGATGCGCATAATAATGAGCAATCCGCGTATTCGGACATGCGCAAGCACTTCTTCGAAGTGGACCAGCGTGAATTCGCGCAAATCCCCGGCTCACCAATCGTCTACTGGGCGAATGAGTCAATTATTCATGCTTTCTCAGAATTTAATTCAATGGCTGTTTTTTCTCCTTGTAAAGGATTAGTTACAACTGACAACAATAGATATCTCCGTTTTTGGTTCGAGGTTTCGAACGAGAATATAAAAACTGGAATAAAGACCCAAGATGAAATATTAGAAATACGGAAACGTTGGTTCCCCTTAAATAAAGGCGGAGATTATCGAAAATGGTATGGGAATAATGAATACATTATTAATTGGTTTAATAATGGTGCAGAAATTAAGAAGGCGATAATAGAGAAATACCATGGAGGTAGCTACACTAAAGAGATAAGAAATGAAGCAAGATATTTCGAAGATAGCATAACATGGAGTGCTCTTACATGTGGTAGCCCAAGCTTTCGAGACTCGACTCACGGAGCTATTTTCGATTCTGCTGGTTCTTCAATGTTTCCAAGCGCTAAAGATAGAACAGTAGTTTTGGGAATTCTTAATTCTTCCACAATCAATAGCATGTTGCAGATGATTAATCCGACGTTGAATTATGGAGCAGGATCAGTGTCGGATTTGCCTGTTTGTTCATTTGACGCAGAAAATAATTCGCAAATAACTCAAGATTGTATCGCTGTTTCAAAGACTGATTGGGATTCTTTTGAGGCGTCGTGGGATTTCCAGAAGTCCGCATTGCTTGATGACGATCAGGGCGCACAGCCGGGTGATTCGCTTGGGGAAGCGGTATCGCACCTGCGCGGGTATTGGACTCGCGTGTCCGAGGAACAGCGCCAGCGTGAGATCCGTAACAACGAATTGGTGGCGGACGCATACGGCGTGCGTGATGATGTTCCGTGCGATGTTCCGTTGGAACGTGTGTCGCTGAAGCGTAATGTCGCATTTGCATATCCGAAAGACACTCCGGACATGCGTGACGAGAAGTTCGCCCAAGATGTGATCAAGGAGCTCATCTCGTATGCGGTGGGTTGCATGTTCGGCAGATACTCGCTTGACAAGCCGGGGCTGATTCTCGCCTCGCAGGGCGAGACGCTCGACGACTATCACGCGCAGATTCCGAATCCGTCGTTCGAACCGGACGAGGACAACGTGATCCCGATGGTGGAGACGGACTGCTTCGAGGACGACATCGTCATCTGGTTCCGCCGCTTCCTTGCGGTCGCGTTCGGAGAGGACCATCTGAAGGAGAACCTCGCATACATCGAGCGCGTGCTCGGCAAGGATCTGCGTTCGTATTTCGTGAACGACTTCTACGACGACCATGTGAAGATGTATTCGAATAGACCCATCTACTGGCAGTATTCCAGTCAGCCCAGCAAGAAGGGTTCGTTCAAGGCACTCATTTACCTGCACAGGTACACGCCGACCACCACGAACGTGGTGTTGAACTATCTGCGTGACTATGTCGGCAGAATTTCGGACATCGCCGACGGTCTGGAACAATCCGACCGCACAAAGGACCAGAAAATGGTGGCGAAGCTGCGCAAGGCTGTCGTCGAATGCAAGGACTACGAGGACCAGACCCTGTATCCATTGGCTACGCGCAACCTCGAGATGGACCTGGACGACGGTGTGCTCGTCAACTACCTGCGCATGGGCAAAGCCCTGCGCACCATCACCTCCATCGAAAAGAAACGCAAAGACGTCTCCACCTGGACCTGGCCCACCCACCCATTAAAGGAGAATTGTTGATGGCGGCAAGCGAAAAGAGACCACCAGTGTTTGTTGAACATGAAGGTACAGATAAGCGTTGGCTTGCTCTTTGTCGTGAAGCTTGTACTGCCGCCGGTATGCTTGAAGTGGGTATCAAGGCATTGTCTCATGCCGATTTTAATAGGCAGGATTTGTACTATGCAGGATTTTTCAATGTCACCATTGCTATGGAGAGAATCTGCAAATTAGTGTTAGATTCTCAAAGATTCTATGAGAAAGGCGAATTCTTAAAAGGTGGTGAGCTATCCAAACTTGGACATTCGCTTACAAATTTGTATAGGAAAGTTCAAAATATTGAAGAATCTTTCTCAGAAGGAATTTCTTCAAGAAGAGTTGACATTCCCTTGGATGAGCTAGAAGATATTCTGAATTTTCTTACTGATTTCGCGAAAAAAGATAGATATTATAATTTGGAATCTCTTACCAAAAATGGTGGTGCTGATCCAATTAAAAGATGGAGAAAGCTCGTAACGCAACATCATCCAATGCCCGCACTGACAGAGGAGCAAAGGGATGAGATGCGGAAAGCGGACATGTGCGGAGAAGAAGGCGTGTATTTTGACATGCTTTTTCCTAGCGTAAATGGGAATAATATAGAGCGCCCCTCAGAATACTTACGGGAAAAATGGGAAGACCGGCATGTTCAAATCGAGGGCGTATCGGTTTTGTATTCACTTTTCCGATATCTGTCAAAGGTTCTGGGTCATTTTTCAGGAGCTTGGCCGGTACAAGTTCGTGACGCAGAGGAAAAGCTCGATGAACAATCTGCGGGCCAAACTCTCATGATGGAGAAGATGAAAATACGAGAGGGCAGCTTACAGTTACCCTGGTATTCGGATTTTTTCGATTTTTTCGAACATGATGCTTCTTGGTTGAAGAACAAGCTTATGCGAGAATCTTGAAATGTTGATTGCAATCCGAACCGAGAAGAAGGATTGATAATGCCGTATAAGTTGAAAACATTGTTGAACGGTGAATCAAAGAATGTGGAGTACAAGCTGCTGCCTCCTTCCAAGAGCATCAACTACACCAAGACCGCGGTGGCGTTCGCCAATGGACAAGGCGGATGCTTAGTATTCGGCATCGAAGACCAGACGCTGCGTGTGGCTGGCATCGCCGAAGACAGGGTGTTCACTGTGATGGACGCCATTTCCGATGCCATCGTTGACAGTTGCGAGCCGTTGATCGTCCCCGACATCACCATGCATGACGTGGACGGCAAGACCGTTATCGTGGCCGAGATAGCTCCTGGTCTGCAGCGTCCTTACTTCATCAAGTCACTTGGACGGGAGCGAGGAACGTTCGTGCGTGTGGCGGGCACCACGCGCCAGGCGGACCAGCCCACTATCCGGGAACTTACCATCGAGGGCAGCAACCGTAGCTTCGACCAGGTGCGTTGCCTCGGCCTGTCCGTGACGGACGAGGATATCGCGACTCTATGCGCGAAACTGACCGAGACCGCGAAAACCAATGCCGAAAATCCTGCGGCAGTCAAAACGGTCACAGAGAAGCAACTGCTGCAATGGGGCGTGCTATGCGAGCAGGACGGGAAGCTTGAGCCGACGAACGCATACGCGATCCTGACCGGCAGCGGCGTGGTCCGATCAGTGGTGCAGTGTGGCGTGTTCAAAGGTTCCACGAAGGCCGTGTTCGTGGACCGCCGCGAATTCACGGGCACTCCTCAGGAGCTTATAGAAGCGTCGTACCAGTACGTGCTGCGCAACATCCATATGGGCGCGCGGTTCAAAGGCGTGTACAGGCAGGACGTGTACGAGATCCCGCCCGAAGCCATTCGTGAGCTGATCGTCAACGCGGTGGTGCATCGCAGCTATATCGACCATTCCAGTATCCAGATCGCCATTTATGACGATCGTCTCGAAATCACCTCTCCGGGACGTCTTCCCATGGGGCAGACCATCGAACGCATGAAGCAGGGGTATTCGAAAATCCGCAACGAGGCCTTGGCATTGGCATTCGAGTACATGGGCTATATCGAGCATTGGGGCAGTGGCATTCTGCGTGTAATGCAGCAAGTGCGTGATGCGGGATTGCCGGAACCGGAGTTTCTCGGTGGAGACACGGACCTGCGTATCAATATCTATCGTACGAATGTAAATTTGTCTTCTGATGACGCGATTACGACGCGATTACGACGCGATTCGTCTTCTGATGACGCGATTACGACGCGATTACGACGCGATTCGTCTTCTGATGACGCGATTGCAGAGAAAGAATTCGCAAATGAGCAGGACTCTAGAAAGCTGATTCTTGATGAGATTCGGAATAGAGAATGGATAACCACTGCGGATGCCGTGCGCATACTAGGCATTCAAAAGAGACAAGTTCAGAGAATGCTGAAGGACCTCATAGATGAGGGGTTCGTCGCACGCTTGGGATCAGGTCCCAGCACCCGCTACGTTGCGCTAAGCAAAAAGGAAGAGACGCATGAGTGAGAACAATCAGGTGGTAAAACTGCTCGCCGAGCGTTTCAACCGTGCCGGCGAACATGGCCGTATCGTGTTCTGGCGTGATGTCAAAGGAGAGTTCGAGGACAGTCTGGAAACATTCGTGGGGGATAACGCTTCTGACGAGACATTGCGCGGGGTTGAGCTTCTGAAACCAGAACATGAGCCGTTCAATGCCCGGTACCGTATGTTCCGCGAGGCGCCGGAACGGAAGTTCCTCGTGTACATGACCGGCGAGGCTCCGGCCCTTGAAGACGACTGGCTGCTGGACCTAGAACTGGCGTACGGTCCGATATTCAGCGCGGACAAGCTCACCATGGTGCTCGTCGGGCAACTGCCCGAGCCCGACGCGGGAGTCCGCGGCGAGTGGGTGGACGTGATGAGAAGGACCCCGAAGTTCTTCGACAACGCCGACCGTGTGGACCGTTTCGCGAAGCGGCTCACCCCGCGCGACAATGCGGAGGTCTTCCAGGCCAAAATGGTCGCCACGCTGCTCAGGCTGAAGGACGACCGGCACAGCATGCAGAGCATATGGGCCGAACTGCTCACGGAGTACGCGGACGGCGACGAATCCGGCATCGACGAGATCGAAAAGATGGGACTGGGGGAGTTCCACTGGTCCGGCACGCGCAAAATCTACCATTTCGACGTCGAGACCGATGGCGAGCCGACCTTGAGGGATTTCGTGCTGTGGCTGTTCCAGTTGGCATGGAACGGCTTCGCCGGCGAATCGGGTACCGCGCCCTACGCCGGCATCAGACGCGACTGGGAGGATTGGTACGGCAACGTGGACATGAGACGCGTGCTGCGCGACCTGTCCATAGACGTGGTGGACGATTTGCGTCTCAACACCAGCATCATGGATATGGGCGTCGATGAGCTTGCCGGCAAGAATCTGTTCCGAGAAGTCGATAACACGCTGGTCTCCAGGCTGTTTGAGCGGTTGGGATACGATTCCATCACGGATGACGAGATACAGAGGATCGTCGCCGCCCGCAGGGGCGGACTGTGGTACGAGGAATACGAGCCCCTGTACGCGTGCATCGCCGCGGCCAGCAGACTCCGCGCCACTCTGAACGAGTGCAGCGGATTGCTGATTTCCGTCGATTCGCCCGAACGGGGAATCGAACTGTACGCCAGCGAACTGTACAAGGCCGACCGCGCATACCGCGAGTACGTGACCGCGTGGAGGCGCGCCCATCCCGAAGCAAGGTCCGTGGACACGGACCTGCAGGAGTCGTACCGGTCGTACCAGCATGCTCTGGGCCAGGCGTGGCAGATGCAGGTGGACAAGCTGGAACGTTGGAGCTTCAAGGGCGTGGACGCGCAATCGGACTTCTACGAGCGTGAGATCAGTCCGGTGGTCGGGGCCAAAAAGAAGATCGCCGTGATCGTTTCCGACGCGCTGCGCTATGAGGCCGCGCAGGAGCTTGCGGAACGGATTAATCGGGAAAACCGTTTCAGCACGGACTTGAAAAAGCAGTACGGCGTGCTGCCCTCATACACGCAGCTCGGCATGGCCGCGCTCCTGCCGCACGATCCGTCTTCCGCGCATGATTCGCTCGCCTTCGGCAAGGACCATTACGGCGTGCTGGTCGACGGCCGCAGCGCGACCGGCACCGAGAACCGCGACGCGATACTTGGCGATGTCGGAGGCAAGGCAATCCAGGCCGGCGAGCTGCTGAAGATGAAGTCCATCGACGTGAAGGCGCTGTACAGGTCGTGCAATGTGCTGTACGTGTACCACAACGTCATCGACGCGCACGGCGACTCCGACAAGACCGAGGATGAGGTGTTCGACTCGTGCGAGACCGCGTTCCGCGAGCTGACCGATGTGGTCAAGAAGCTCGCCGGCGGCAACGTGAACAACATGATCATCACCTCGGACCACGGCTTCCTGTACCAGGGCTTCGATCTGGACGATTCCGAATGGCTCAGCACGCAGCCGCAGGGAGACGAGGTATGGGTCAAGAAGAGGCGTTTCACCATCGGCTCGCGGCTCGCGCCGGATCGCGCGTTCATCACGTTCACCGCCGCACAGGCGGGATTGGACGATCCGGACGGCGAGGGCGTAACCATCCAGATCCCGAATTCCATCATGCGTCTACGCAAGCAGGGGACCGGCTCGCATTACGTGCATGGCGGCTCCGCGCTGCCGGAGATCGTCGTGCCGGTCCTGCACGTCAGCAAGGGCCGTTCCGCCGCCGGAGACGCCCGGCCGGTCGAATTCAGGATCATGCAGGGCACGGACCGCATCACCGGCAGGCAGCTGACCGTGGAGTTCTTCCAGGAGGAGCCGGTGGAAGGCAAGGTCCAGGCCCGCACCGTGTTCGCCGGACTGTGGGGCCGCGAGCCGGACGGGCGGGCCGTGCTCGTTTCGAACGAGACGCCGGTCGCGTTCGACATGACCTCGAAGGAGAACAGCGGACGGCACGTCACGGCGACGCTCATGCTGACCTCAGACGCGGACCGGTTCAACGGACGCACCCTCGAACTGAGGCTGCGCGAGAACACCGCCGGCTCGAACGTGAGGGTCACGCTCGACCAGTGCGCCCGGTACGCGTTCAAGCAGGGCATGGGCGACGACGTCGACGATTTCTTCGGCTGAGCCGAAACACGTCGTTGAAGCATATGGGACAGAAGACCGATGGAGGAACGGATGGCAGACGAGGAATATCTGAACGACGGCGCTGAAGCCTCGGCGGATGGGCCGCGGCTGAACGCGCTCGACCGCAAGATCACGGACGTGTTCCCGGGATTCACCGTCCGCAAGGACCTGGTCAGCAAGGTCAAGGGCAACGCGCTCGTGCCGACGTACGTGCTGGAATACCTGCTCAGCTCGTATGCCGCCAGCACCGACCGGCTCAACATCGAGGCCGGAGTGGAACGCGTGCGCGGCATCCTCGCGGACAATTACGTGCACCGCGAGGAGGCGAACCTCATCCAGTCGAAGATACGTGAGAAAGGCAGCCACAGCGTCATCGACCGTGTCCAGGTGACGCTCAACGACAAGACCGACACGTACGAGGCCACGTTCTCCAATCTCGGCATCGGCCAGGTGGTCGTGGATCCGGCGATCGTGAAAGCGAATCCGAAACTGCTCGTGACGGGCGTGTGGTGCATGTGCCGCGTGGGCTACGCGTATTCCGGCGACCCGCGCGAAGTGCCGTGGAAGCTGCTCCAGCTCAAACCCGTGCAGATGTCCCGCGACGACCGCGATAACTACATGTCGCAGCGCGCCAGGTTCACGGACGGCGAGTGGATCGACCTGCTCATGCAGTCCATCGGGTTCAATCCGGACCTGTTCTCCGACCGCGCGAAGCTCCTCCACCTGGTGCGCATGGTCCCGTTCGTGGAACGCAACTACAATCTCGTCGAACTCGGCCCGAAGGGCACGGGCAAGTCGCACATCTACTCCGAGTTCTCCCCGCACGGCATGCTCATCTCCGGCGGCGAGGTCACGGTGGCGAAACTGTTCGTCAACAACTCGACCAGCAAGCTTGGCCTCGTGGGCTATTGGGACACGGTCGCGTTCGACGAGTTCGCCGGCAAGGCCAAGAAGGCCGGCCGCGACCTGGTCGACATCATGAAGAACTACATGGCCAACAAGTCGTTCTCCCGCGGCGTGGACACGTTCCAGGGCGAGGCGAGCATGGTGTTCGTCGGCAACACGTCGCACAACGTGCCGTACATGCTGAAGAACTCCGACCTGTTCGAGGAGCTGCCGAGCCAGTACCATGATCCCGCGTTCCTCGACCGCGTCCACTTCTACCTGCCCGGATGGGAGTTCGAGCAGATCCGGTCCGAGATGTTCACCACGGGCTTCGGTTTCGTGGTCGACTATCTGGCGGAGATCCTGCACAACCTGCGCGACGTGGACTACAGCGACCGGTTCGAGAAGTATTTCGAACTGTCGTCCACCCTGTCCACGCGAGACAAGGACGGCATCAGGAAAACGTTCTCCGGACTGATGAAGCTCATCTATCCGACCGGGGAAGCCACCGCCGAGCAGATGGAGCCGCTGCTGTGCTGCGCCATAGAAGGTCGCAAACGCGTCAAGGACCAGCTGTGCCGCATCGACCAGACCATGGAGGAGGTCGAATTCACGTACAGGCGTGTGGACGGGGACGGCTCTGTCGGGCCGGACGCCATCGCCGTGCGCACCTTGGAGGAACTCGACTATCCGCAACTGTACTGGCGTGGCCGCGTGGCGGAGGGCCCGGAAGACAGGAATGCTGCCGCCACCGCCGTCGACGCCACAGCGGATGCCGGTGGTCCCGACGGCTTTGCCGCAGTGCCGAACGGTGCGTCTACGGCCGCCGTCCCCATGGGGCACGGTGCCGGGAACGCAACACCATCCACGGTGCGGCCGGAGGCGCCGGCCCGGATGACTCCGATCGAACGTCTGGCGGCGAAAGCGGACGGTAAACGGAAGGAACTGCTCGATAACCAGCGTGGCGTCACGTACTACCGGCTATTCGGACCGTATCTGGCGGGAGCAAGCAGAATCCTTGTCAAGGACGCCTACGTGCGCGTTCCGTACCAGCTGCGCAATTTCGCGGAATTCCTCGAGACCGCCCTCAGATGCAAGGATCCGGACAAGGATGTGGTGGAAGTCCATCTGGTGACCGGACGCAACGACCCCGAGTACAGGACGGCGCAGATGGACGGGCTTGAGCAACTCCAATCGGCGTATTCGCAGTACGGGGTGAATCTCACGTTCGAGTTCAGCGACACCTTGCACGACCGCTCCATCGCTTCGGACACGGGCTGGCTGATCCTTCCCGGCCGCGGTCTGGACATCTTCCAGAAATTCGATGACGGCAACTGGCTCAACCCGCTGATCCGCAACCAGCAGCTGCGTCGCGTCAGGGAATGCACCATCGCCTACCAGCGAATCGATGAAAAGTGAGGATGTGACATGAACAATCAATGCCCCTCATGCGGTACGTGTGTGGCGGAAACAGCGACCATATGCCCGTATTGCGGTTTCCAAGGCGCTGATTCCAGCCAACCTATATGCCTGCAAGGCGATTTCCATCCCGTGCCGATTGTGCCTTGCGAAATCGTAATGGACGACGGCAGAAGCCATCGGATCCGCCTGCCTGACAGAGACAACGCAAACCTGTTCAGTCATCTGACCGATTGGAAATGGCTTTCAAGCATGATTCCAGCCTTGGCGGAAACGCTGGAAAGCATGTTCGGCGGAACCGTGCATCTGGAAGCCAAACTTCCGGAACATATCATGCGTATGATCGAGGAAGGCAAACTCCATTTCCTTACGGATAAGAACGGCGAGATCCTCGCTGAGGTGTTCGACGAGCGCAACAAGATTTACAAGCAGGTCCGTCTGGAAGAAGTCGTAGTAAACGATGCGCTTCTGCCATCCTTACAGCATCTTGAGACGCAGGCCGCCATCGCTATGGCATTGGCGAAAATCGACCAGGTCGATCGTGCGGTACGACAGCTCGGCGAGGAGATCCAACAGGATCGACTGGCTCGTGTAGACGCGGCTTTTGACATGTTCCATCAGGCCTGTTACATCGAAGGAATCCGCGACCGGAACGAGTATTTGCGTGAGGCGTTGAATGAGGCCACGCGTGCGAAAGCCTCGCTGGTACGCAATTTCATGCAACAGGAACGATTGTTGAAGAAGGGCGGGACCAAAAAATCGGATGCCGCTTTGAGGGCTGTACAGGATCTTGTGGCAATCACCAATGCGGTGAACGTGCAGACGCAGTCGCATGCGGTATTGGGCGAGCAGGCCGCGGCCATGTATTGTCTGCGGGATTTCAGCAGGTTCATCGAAACGCACAATCATCAATGATGAGGACACGCTGCTTAAACTTGTGGGCAGTGTGCAACACCAGAACAGACCCAACGATTTGGCGGATAAATTCCTACAGGTTTCGACGAGCGTCGAAAAAGTGGTCAGCTCATTCGAATTAGGCGAGACGGTGTCCCCGAAACTTATCGTTGGGAGCGCCGATGCGAAAGAACACAGTACTGGCAAGGAGAACATGCAGGATGAAGAAGAAAAAGCCTGAGACCACCGTGGATACGATTGATGAGAAGGAACCTGCGGCAAAGGAGCGTTTCTGTGTCAAATGCAAAATGAAGTTGGCTTCCGACAACAAGTTGCCTTTCTGCCCGGCTTGCTGGGAGAACATCATGGGCTACGTAAGGAAAGCCAGATTGGCAGCAGGAGCATTGGCGCTACCTTTGCTAAAAAAGTACGGCCCGAAAGTCGGCAAGGCGGCACTTACGGTGCTTAAGACGGTGGCGAAGAAATAGCATTCATATTCCGACCGGGATTATGGGTCTCTTCGTTGATGAGGGGTGTTTGTTTTTATCGCATAATAATGAGAAGGCAATCGTTTCGGAGTTGAGGGGAGTGGCCGTATGGATGCCGGCAAGAAGGTCCTGTTGGACCTGTTCGCTGGATCGTTGCGTTTCACGGTGCCGGTCTACCAGCGGCGTTACTCGTGGGGCGAGGCGCAATGCCGCCAGTTGTGGACTGACATCGTCACGGCGGGCAGGCATCCGGACCGCACGCATTTCACCGGTTCGGTCGTGTGGATGCAGGACGGCGGCATCCGCCCTGACGGCCGCAGCCTGTGCCTGCTGATCGACGGCCAGCAGCGCCTCGCCTCGGTGAGCCTGCTGCTCATCGCGTTGGCCGAGCACGCGAGACGGCATCCGGACGGCCTGTGCTTCTCCGCTGACATGATCGTCGACCGCGGCTATCTGGTCGACAAGTATTCGGACGGCGACGCCCGCTACAAGCTGACGTTGTCCGGCGACGACCGCGCCGTGCTGCGGAATCTGACCGACCGGCTCGTCGATCCCGGGCGTCCCGTGTCCGGTGGCGCGGATTCGAATCTGGAACGGAACCTGGACCTGTTCCGCGGATGGGTCGGCGCGATCGGCGACGCGAACGTGGTGTGGAACGGCCTGCAGCGGCTCGAGGTAGTGTCCGTCACCCTGGACCAGGGGCGCGACGAGCCGCAGCTGGTGTTCGAATCGATGAACTCCACCGGCTTGGACCTCGAGACGTCGGACCTGGTGCGCAACTACATGCTCATGGGCTGTCCCGTGGACGAGCAGGCCGCGTTGTACGGGGATTACTGGCAGCCCATGGAACGCCGTTTGAGGGGATTGTCGTTCGACGCGTTCCTGCATGACTGGATGGTCGCCACGCTCGCTCGTCCCGTCCCCAGGGGACGTGCCATGTATTCGGAGTTCAAACGGCATGCGGCGGACAGCCTCCTGCCGCGCATGGACCGCGTCCGCGGGCTGCTGTCGTCCATGCTGGAGTATTCGGAGTCTTACGCGGCGGTCAGGGGAGCGGAAGGCGTCGGCGACGCCATGGTCGGCCATAGGCTGGGCTCTTTGCGGGATCTTGACGCCACTGTCGCGGACCCGCTGGTCCTGCGTATGCTCGCGATGTGGAGGCATGGCCGCGTGGACCGTGACGGTCTGCTGCGCATGCTCGGGGACCTTGAATCGTATTTGTTCCGCCGCATGGTATGCCAGGTCAGCAGCAACGGCCTGAACAAGCTCGTCCCGTCGTTGATCGGACGCCTCGACGGCGACGCTTCCGACAACGATATCGCCGATGATGCCGATGGCGCGGATCCGGCGGAGTCGTTCGCCGCGATGCTGCTGACGGAGACCGTCAGGTCCACGCGCATGCCCGCGGACGACGAGTTCCGGCAGGCGCTGCTCGGCGAGGACCTGTACCGTCCGGCGTCCCGCTGCAAGCACCTGCTCGCGGGATTGGAGAACCGCAACCATCCCAAGGACCCACGGGACTTCAGGGATTACACGATAGAGCACATCATGCCGCAGAACGCCATGGCCCACGCGGAATGGCGCGGCATGCTCGAAGATCCGGACCGGTTCCCGCTGTTGGTGAACGGTCTGGGCAACCTGACCCTGACCGCGTACAACTCCGAACTGTCCGACGGCTCCTTCACGGAGAAGAGGAACCGCATGGTCGGCGGATACGGCAACGAGTACCTGTCCATCTCGAGGGAGCCGCGCGAGGCCGACCGGTGGGACGAGACCGCCATCCGACGGCGGGGCGAACGGCTTGCCACGCTCGCGTTGGACGTGTGGCCCATGCCCGAGGCCGGCGGGCAGGCCCTGCTGGAACAGCGCGGACACGGCCAGACGGGGGAGCATGGGAACAGCGCCGTCGATTTCGCCGCACTGTGCGGGCGGGGGATACTCAAGTCTGGCGACGTGCTGGAAAGCGGCTACGCCGGCGTGGACGCCACCGCCACCGTGACCGGCGACGGGCGGATCCGTCTGGCCAACGGCGAGACTTTCACTAGCCCGTCCGGGGCGTTCCGGCGCGCGAGGGAGCTCGCGACCGGCGAGGACATGCAGGTCAACGGCTGGGTCGCATGGCGTCTTCCGGACGGACGGCCACTGGATTCGCTGCGCCGGAACGACGGTACCGCCTCCGTCAGGCATGCGTTCTGGAAGGGCCTGTACGCGTACGCGGCGACGCGCTCCGATTTCATCGAGGCGTACGGCGACCCGTCCAGACGCAAGCCGAAGGAGACCACGTGGGCGAGTTTCGGCATCGGATCCAGCTACTGCCATCTCGACGGGATCGTGAGCGTCCGTGACGGGTATGTGGCGGTCGACATGTATTTCACCGACACGGCCAGGTACGCGAGGCTTTACGGCATGAGGGACCGGGTCGCCGGAATGCTGAAGGACCTGGGAACCGTGGATTGGAACGATCCCGACACCGACAGGAAGAACCGACTATTGAAGATCCGCCACAATGCGGATTTCAACGCCGACATGACGGACGCCTACCAGTGGATGGTCGACACCCTACTCGCCATGCGCCGCATCCGCGACCTGCTGGACTGATGCTCCGATGGCCTGATTCCTCCGGCGTGCGGTCATTCCGGTCTCGTCGCGAACGCACGTTCCAACAGTCATGCTTTCCGATGACGTCTTTGGCGTCTGCCTTCCTATCGTGCCGGGCGGTTCACCCGTCGGCCCGAGCGATAATGGGGATATGGCTGAGGAAATGGTAAGAGCCGACGTCGGATTTGAGCCAATATGCGCGAGGGGCTATGGGTACACGGTCACGCTGTGTGATGGTGTGGTCACCATCGAACGTGGCAGAATCGTCGCGTCCATGTATGGGTTCGCGCGGACCGAGATACCGGTAGGCAGCATCGTGGACGTGTCGCCCGGCAAGGCGACGGTCTTCACGAACGGCCTGTTCTGCCTGTCCGTGCGTACGTTGGACGGTGATACGCCGATGCTGGGCAGCGCGTCCGAGTCCCGCAAGTCGCCGTACTGCGCGATCTACACGAAAAAGCAGGAGAAGGATTTCCGACGGCTGTGTGACGCGGTGGAATCGATGCTGCCCGTCAACCCTCTGCCAGTCGCGTACGACCAGACGCCGGAAAGCCTGTACATGTGCCAGCTCGCGTCGATAGCGGAATCGAAACAGCATAGGAAGGAAATGGGGTCGAAATGAAATACGGTATGAGGAAGCCAAGCTGGAAAAAGAGCCTGTCGGCACGTACGAAAGGTCGCGCGACGCGTGCTGTCAAAAAGGCGCTGATTCCAGGATACGGCAAAAAGGGCATGGGCTGGCTGCATCCCAAGCGCAAGCTGTACAACACCGTCTACCGGAAGACCACTTTCAGCCTGTTTGACCTGTTCAAATAAGAAAACCGTGATGGATTTATTAGATTTGGCCGTGCATAGAGGCGTCTACTGGCACGCCGGGATGATTTCGCCATCTCTGTTGATGAAACGCGCCGGTGACAGAGGCTCGTCCGACTCCAAGCGGTCCAGATACGCGAAGATGCGTTCCGGCGGTTGCTCCATTCTTGAAGGGACGAATTGGAACGTGGCGGGACGAATCCGCATGTCAACTCCCTGTTTTGCGAGCGCTCCTGTCAGTCGTTCGATGGGGTTGGTTCTTATGCCTTGTTTGATGGTTTGTGTGAGTGAGTTTTTGCATTGTGCGACGTCTTGTTTCCAGTCGCGCATCTTATATCCGGTGATGTTTTCGTGCCATTCGTAGTTGTCGCCTTTTGAATGCAGCGTCCATCCGGGCCATAGTGCGTTGAATGGGTTGATGGCCCAGTCGTCTTCGTAGATGGACCACCATTTTATTGTTTTGTTTATGTAGTCGATGTGGATGCCTTTTTCGGGTTGTTTGTTGTGTGTTTGGAGGTTCCATTGCCAGGGTTTGCCTTCGTTGCAGCCTTGGATGACTTTGTTGACGAGCGTATGCATTTTGTTGGGGCCGAGTAGGGCTATGTTTTCGAGGTCGATGTAGTTTCCCCAAGTGATTGTTTTGTTGTTTTCTGTTGTGCAGGAGAATGCGTCGGTTTCGTTGGATATGGTCCATGGGGCCATATCCGATGCGGCGTCGAAGTCGCCGAGGTCTTTGAACGAATGATCGGTGTAGATGATGTCCGTGTCGGCTCCGGTGGCGCGTAATGTGCCGCGTGTGCCTTCGGGGGACCAGATTGCGGTCCATCCTGGCCATGTCAGTTCGATCAGGGCGTTGATGAGCCGGGGAAGGTAGCAGCCTTCGCTTTCTTCGGCCCAGACGATTCGTTTGGTGGTCATATCGATGAACAGGGTGCCTTCGAGCCATGGCGCGCTTTTCATCTCTTGAGGGGTATCCACGCCGTATGGGGCCATATGGCGTATTCTTGTCAATGTCGCTTCGTATCCGTCGAGTGCGATGTCGCGGCCGAGTGTTTGTGCGGACCAATGATCGTAACGTATGTCCCAGCCGTCAATGGTTTTGACGATCACACCTAGACGTGATCCCATAGCTTTCACCTCGTTTGCCATTGGTATCGTCGTTGATGGGTGTAATTGTACTCGGATCGAGATTTTGCTTTCAGCATTCGCGATGTTCGAACGAGCCGCGTGTTCAGTTACGCCTGACAAGCCTGAGCTCCATTCATCGAAGGAAACAGGCCAGGGGCTCGTAAGCGGCCGTATACTGTTTTTGATGGTTGGAAGGAGGATGCCATGACCGGCAAGATGCGTCTCGTGGACAGGCTCAGGTACGAGCGGAACGAGAGAATCGATCATGCCCTGTTCTATTGGACGCAGATTTTCATGGCATACAACTCGAACCTCGTACGCCGGCGGTTCCGGCAGTCGTAATCGTGCTACCAATGCGTGAAAAACGAGCACTAGATCTGCGGAAGGGGGAGCCGAAACATGAGTAAGGCGCTGCTGGTCATCGACATGCAGGAGGCGTACGTGGGGGAGCGGTGCGCGTCGTATCTTAAAATACGACAAGCCCGCATTGCTAAGGGCTGTGAATGACGTCATCGACGCCCGTTCCGGCGCGGGATGCATGGTCGTGTATGTCAGGAATGTGACGAAACGCAGCCTTATCAAGCGTCTGGTCTTGTTCAAAGTGTATGAAGGCACCCCGGAATCGGAACTGGTTGAAGGTTTGCATGTGGTGTCGGACCATGTCTTCGTGAAGTACGTGGGCGACGCATTCTCCAATCCCGAACTGCGCGTGTTTTTAAAGCAGAACGGTGTGGAATCGGTCGAGATCGTTGGTGTGGACGGTGGCGGCTGCGTGGTGCTGACAGCGTTGGGCGCAATCGAAAACGGCTACCATGTGGTTGTCAACGAGCGGGCCATCGGCACGACGTTCGAACGCAGCAAAGCGAAGTATTTCAAAAAACTACGAAAACTGGGCGCCGAATTCATCTGACGGCAGCCAGCCGAGCGCGCGGATATTTTTCCGTTCGCCAAATGTTTTTCTGCGGTTCGCAGGTTTGCCGGCATGCGGAAGGCGCTTGTCTGGTAATCTGCAAAAAGATGTGTTTCTGTTCGTGCATTGAACGATGGCAAAAACCAAGGAGGGGGAATGGATTCCGTTTATTTTCTGCTCGCCTTGGCCATCATCCTGGCTCTTTTCTGGATGGCGAAACAACGAAGGATCGCCGCAATCAGGCACGTGCTGAACAGGAAAAGGAACAGTGGAAAGGACAAGGCGATGGAGGAGCTGGCAAGGCGGTTCATTGGAAAGGAATGCATCATCTACACCGTGACGAGCACGGATTCAAGCATTCAAGGAACGGTCAAGGACGTGACGGACGGCGGCATCGTGCTGGAAAAGGACGGCAACGTCGAAGCGGTCAATCTGGAATACGTCACGCGCATCCGTGAATATCCGCGCAATGCCAAAGGAAAGAAGAAGACGATCGTCTTCTGACAAATCATGCCGGACGCTTGCCGACGGAACTGGTTATGCTGGCCATGGAAGCATCGTAAAACCAAGTAGGAGGCGACCATGGGCAAGGCGTTGATCATCGTGGACGTGCAGCCGACGTTCTGCGAAGGCGGGGAACTGGGTGTGGAAGGCGGCAATGCCGTCGCCGAACGCATCGCGAAGCATGTCGAATCGCATCGCGGCGAATACGCGTACATCGCCACCACACAGGACTGGCATATCGAACCGGGAACGCACTGGTCGGACAATCCCGATTACGTCGACACTTGGCCGGTGCATGGCAAGGCCGGCACCGCGAACGCCGAACTGCATCCCGCAATCGCCGCACTGAAAATCACGCACCATTTCAAGAAGGGGCAGTATTCGCCGTCATACTCCGGTTTCGAAGGATCGGAAGACAACACCGACCGCATTCCCACACGAACGGAGGTCGACGCGGATCTGGCGGCGGGCAAGACGCTTGCCAATGCGTTGCGGGCGGCTGGCGTCACGCGCGTGGACGTCGTCGGATTGGCGGAATCGCATTGCGTGAAGGAAACCGCGTTGGACGCGAAAAAACTCGGATACGAGACGCATGTCATCGAGAATCTGACCGAACCGGTCAGCGAGGAGCTTGGCGTCGAAGCACGACGCCAAATGCGTGAAGCCGGCGTCGTGCTCGACTAAATCGATTCCGTCTCGGCAATGGGCTGGCGAAAACCGGTCCAAAGAAAAACGGAATCCATTATATGTGGCAGATTCATGCGCTGAGGGAATCGTTTTGCGCTATATGTGGCACATTTTCCGAAAAGCAAGCTGTTAGAGGGCATGAATCATACCCTCTAACAACCTTGTATCCAGTTTGACCTGCCACATATAGCGGATATCAGATTTTTAGGACCGCCGAATCTGCCACATATAGCGTGTTTGAGTTGAGAGCGGACCGGGACTGACGCCTCCGGATACACACGGCAGGGCAAAGCGAAGGCGTGGAGCCTAGTCGAGGCTGGTGCCGCCGTCCACATCTAAGGTTTCGCCGTCGATGTAGCCGGATTCCGGATCGGCGAGGAACACGATCGCACGCGCGATGTCGTACGGCTGGCCGCCATGCTTGACGAGCGTGGAATCCTCGATCGCCTCACGTTTCCAATCAGGCATGCCGGCGGTCATAGGCGTGTAGGTGAGTCCCGGCATGACCGCGTTCACGTTGATGCCGTCCGGCGCGTACTCCCTGGCCGCTCCTCGCGTGAGCGCCGCGACGCCCGCCTTGGTGGACGCGTAGGCGACGCCGCCCAAGTAGCCGCCGCCATGTTTCGCGGCGATGGAAGACACGTTGACGATGCGCCCGTAATACTGCTTGCGCATGCGTTTGACGGCCTGCTTGATGGTCAGGAAGTCCGCGGTCAGATTGACCGCGAGGATGCGGTTCCACCGTTCCAGGTCGGTGTCGTCGAGCGAGTCCTTGATGATGATCCCCGCAACGTTGACGAGGATGTCGATGCCGCCGAACCGTTCGTCGAGCTGCCTGAAGAGGTCTTCCACCACAGTCGGATCGGCGATGTCGCCGATGGCTGCGAAGGCTTCTCCGCCGGCGTCCGCAATCAGTTTGACGGTGTTCTCGGCACGTTCCGGCACGATGTCGTTGACCGCCACCTTCACGCCTTTGGACGCGAGCAGCTGCGCCACGGCCTGGCCGATGCCCTGTCCGGCTCCAGTGACCAACGCGCGCTGTCCGTTCCAACGCCGGCCGTGCCGCTCCTCGTCGAGTCCTGTGATCTTCATAATGCTCTTCCTTACGATGCCGCCGGCGCTTTTGCCGACTCCGCAATCAAGTGTAGACGCAGGAAAAAGACTAAGCGCGCGAACGAACTTTTTTCGAAACGAAAGACATGGAACGCGCGGCGATGCAGGTTTCCCGCTTTTGAGCGCGGGAAGACGAAACAGCCTGTCAGGCTGACCGTATTCCCCATCGCGTCTTTGCAACATCATCCACCAACACGCAACCTGTACAAACCTGTGCTATCCTGTACATAGTTGCTCAATATTGGTTTCAATGTCGTCCGGAGGCTGAAGATGACTGCCTACACCCGAACGGAGCACCTGCGGCACGAGCTTGCCGAGCAGATCAGAAACGGCACGCTCAAGCCGGGGGAGCGGATCATGTCCGAAACGCGTCTGGCCGAAGAGTACCAAGTGTCCCGCGGCACCGTGCGCAGGGCGTTGGAACAGCTGAAAAAGGCCGAACTCATCGAGACCCGCATGGGATCGGGCAGCTATGTGGCGTTCAACGGCGGCGATATGAGCGGTCCGGACGGTTGGACCTCCGCCTCGCTGCGTTCCGGAGCGCCGACCACCACGGAACTGCTGTCCATCGCATTGGTCGGCCGACCTTTGGCGTTGGAGGGGGAGAGCGAGTGCGAACGGTTCTACGAAATCGCGCGCCGCAGGCTCTTCCTGTCGACGCCGGTCTCGTACGAGGTCTCGTATCTGCCCGCCATCCCGGCGCTGCGCGAGGTCATCGAACGAATGGAAGGACTCGTGGACGGCTCCATCTCGAAAACCATGAAACAGGCCGGACTGCAGGCGGCCTCCGGATATATGGACGTATCCGCAGACAGGCTCGGCCCGATCGCCCAAGCGTTGGAGAAGACCCCGGAGACGGTGTTCCTGCTGTCCGAACGGCACAATTTCAGCGATGACGGCACGCTGGTCGAATACGTGCGCTCGTTCCTCGACCCCAGCCACTTCACGTTGCACGTCACCGCGGGGGAGAACGGAGGAAACCATGGCGATCGATGAGCATCTGACGGAGCATGCCCGCGGCGCGATGATCGGCCTCGCCATCGGCGACGCGCTCGGCATGCCGACCCAAAGCATGTCGGCCGAACGAATAATCGAATGCTACGGCGGACCGGTCCGCAGGTTGATGGACGCCGTGCCACAACAGCCGATCGCGCCGAATATGAAGGCCGGCTCGGTGACCGACGACACGGAACAGGCCTTCGTGCTGGCCGCCCGCCTCATCGAAGACCATGGCAGAATCGACAACGACGCGTACGCCCAGGACCTCCTGCGCTGGGAGGCGAAGATGAAGGAAAAGGGCTCGCTGGACCTGCTCGGCCCATCCACCAAGGCCGCTCTGCAGGCGCTGGCGGAAGGGGTCGACCCGGAGCTTACCGGACGATTCGGCACCACGAACGGAGGCGCCATGCGCGCCACCCCGGTCGGCATCGCCTTCGTTCCCGGAAACGCCTTGGCCGAGGAGGCCTGGCGTTCCTGCGTGGTGACGCACAACACCATGCAGGGCATCGAATCGACCACGCTGGTGGCCGCCGCCGTGAGCCTTGCCATCGCGGGGGAGCGAGGCTTCCTTTCGAAAGCGTTGGCGTTCGTGGAATCCCAGCCGCCGCGCGGCAACTGGTCGGCCAAGGCGTCCGTCGTCGCCCGCGTGAAGATGTTCATGGAATGGGCCGTCAGAGAAGACGGCTCCATGTCCGACGGCGAATTCGCCACCATCCTCCGACGCGACTGCGGCACCAGCGTGGAGGCCAACGAATCCGTGGCCGCGGCGTTCGCCATAGCCACGCGTTTCTTCGATAAACCCACCGAAGCGTTGTGCTTCGCCGCCTCCCTTGGCGGGGACACCGACACTATCGCCGCGATCACCGGCGCGATGCTCGGCGCATGGCATGGTCCGGACGGCTTCGACCCGGATATGCGCGGACAGGTGCTGCGCCAGCTCAAAGACGACGATCGGCTCGACCTGGACCGGACGGTGGCGGGCCTGTGCGCCCTGAGAGAACGGGAGGCGTGAAACATGGGAAACGGAACGGTCATTTCCTTGGGCCAGGTGATCGTGGACCTGACCATGAGCGTCGAAAAAATCCCCCAGCCGGGCCAGGACGTATTCGCCGACGAAGCGGGCATCCATGTCGGGGCGAGCTACAACACGCTGCACGCCGTACGCCAGATGGGCGTCGACGCCCGGCACGCCGGCATCCTCGGCACCGGCCCCTGGGCGGACACGATCCGCAGGGTCTTCGAGAGCGAAGGCATACGGCATGTCGGTCCCACCGACGAAAGCGTCGACTCCGGATTCTGCGTGGCGTTGACCGACGGCACGGCCGAACGCACCTTCATCTCGATGCGCGGCGCCGAAGCCCGCGGCGACGAATCCACCTTCCGAAGCGTCGAACCGGCCGATGGCGATGTCGTGCACATCAGCGGATACACCTTCGCGCACCATACCGGCGAGGGCTTGCGGGCATTCATGCGCCGGACCGCGCCGAATCGCCGTTTCCTCGCGCTGTTCGACCCGTCTCCGGTGGTGGCCGACATCGACGACGAGACGTTCGGCGAAATGGTCGAATACCGTCCGGTCTGGTCGTGCAACGAACGGGAGGCGGTCCTCATCGCCGGACGGCTGGGATTGCCGATGCACCAGGGAACGTTCCGCACGCTGATCGAGCGGATGGCACGGAGATTGGACTCCGCGCTGATCGTCCGCGTCGGCAAAGGCGGCGCATGGCTGGCCCGACCGGGGGCAGAGGCCGAGCTCGTCGCGGGATTCCCGGTCCACGCCATCGACACCAACGGCGCCGGCGACTGCCATGCCGGCGTGCTGTGCGCAGAACTGAGCCGGGGGACGGGGCTTCGCGAGGCGGTCGGAATCGCCAACGCGGCGGCCGCCATCGCGGTGACGCGACGGGGTCCGGCCACATGTCCTTCCAGAATCGAAGTGGAGAAGCTGCTTGCCATGCAAACCTTATAGTCATAATGACTATAAGTTGGGTTATGATGTGTCCGAACGGTTCGGCGAAGCGGACAAGGAACGCTTTGCCGCCGGCACGGGCACTTTCTCGGAAAGTGCAAGGAAGCGAAGGAGACATAACCGAAAATGAGCAAGGATAAAGGTGTCCTCACCGTCGAGGAACAGGGCATAGACACCATTTCCGAAGAGGAACGAAAAGGCACGCCGGCCAGCCTGTTCTGGCCTTGGTTCGCCGCGAACATCTCTGTGTTCGCCATGTCGTACGGCGCATGGGCATTGGGATTCGGCATCTCCTTCTGGCAGGCCACCATCATGACCACCATCGGCGTGGTCGTGTCGTTCCTGCTGGTGGGCGTCATCTCCATAGCGGGCAAGCGCGGCAACGCCCCGACCATGGTGCTCACCCGCGCCACCTTCGGCGTGGAAGGCGCCAAGGTGCCGGCCGCGCTGAGCTGGATCGCCACATTGGGCTGGGAAATCTCATTGACCACCACCGCGGTGCTCGCCATGTCCTCCACCATCTCCAAACTCGGCTTGGGCTCCGGCGCCGCGCCGAAGCTCATCTCCACCATCGTGGTGGTCTGCCTGGTGGTCGTGGCCGGCATCTTCGGCTACGACCTGATCATGCGCTGCCAGCAGGTCATCACCATCGTGACCGGCGTGATCACCGTCGGCTTCTTCATCCTCGGATGGGGCCACATCGACTTCGACGCCATCGGACGGATCCCGTCCGGCGGCCTGCCGGCCATGCTCGGCTGCTGCTTCTTCGTCATGACCGGTTTCGGCCTGGGCTGGGTGAACATCGCGGCCGACTATTCACGCTACCTGCCCCGCAAGTCCTCCAACAGCGGCATCGTCTTCTGGACCACGTTCGGCGCGTCCATCGCCAACGTGCTTCTCATCTTCTACGGCCTGCTGCTCGCCGGATCCAACGCCAAACTCGCCGAAAACGTCGGCAACGACCCGATCGGCGCGATGGCCTCCATCCTGCCCATCTGGTACCTCATCCCGTACACCATCGTCGCCGTGCTGGGCCTCATGTCCGGCTCCATCATGGACAACTACTCCAACGGACTGGCATTGCTGAGCTTCGGCGTCAAACTGCCCCGCACCGCGGCCGCCGGCCTCACCGCCGCGCTCACCGTGGCCGGCGTGGTCTACGTGACCTTCTTCTCGGACACCTTCATCGGCCCGTTCCAAGGCTTCCTGACCACCCTCGGCGTGCCTATGGCCGTATGGGCGGGCATGTTCGTGACCGACGTGATCGTGCGCAAGAAGGACTACAGCACCCCCGACCTGTATGATCCGAACGGCCGTTACGGCAAGTGGAACGTCAAGTCGTTCGTCATCCTCGCCGTCGGCACCATCCTCGGCTGGGGCCTCGTGGTCAACACCGCCGCGAACTGGCTGACCTGGCAGGGCTACCTCCTCTTCCTGATCGGCGGCAAGGACGGCAGCTGGGCATCCGCCAACCTCGGCGTGATCGTGGCGCTGCTTGTCGGCCTGTTCGGCGCGTTGGCGTTCCAGCGTGGAGACATCGCCAAGCAGGAGGCCGACCTGCCGGCATCCGAAACGGCGGATGCCATCGAAGCCAAGTGACGAACGGCGCGATCGCACAGGAAGGAACATACGATGATCGCTGAAGATGAGTGGCTGGTCGTCATCGACCGTCAGAAAGTATTCGCCGAAAGCGAATGGTCCGCTTGGGCCTGCGCCGACGGAACCTACTACGACACCAACGAAGCGTTCGCAAAACTGGCCAAGGCGTTCGGCGACCGCGTGGTCTACACGCGCTACGTCGCGCCGATTCCGCCAAAGGACGCCTGGGTCGACTACTTCAAGGACTGGCCGCAGTTCCTGGTACCGCCGGACGACCCGATGTACGACCTGACCGACGAGACCGCCGCCCTCGCCGAAGGCCATCAGGTGGTGGACCGCACCACATTCGGCAAATGGGGGCAGCAGCTGATCGACGCGATCGGCGGAGCCAAGAAAATCACGGTCTGCGGCGTGGCCACCGACTGCTGCGTGCTCACCACCGTGCTCGCCGCGGCCGATAACGGCGTGGCCGTGCGCGTTCCGGCCGACGCCTGCGCCGGCAGCACCCCGGAGAACCAGGAACTGGCGCTCAACACGATGCGCTTGTTCGAACCGCCGATCACGGTAACCGACACGGCGTCGATCCTGGCATAGCCGACAGCGGCTTTCCCGCATATCGATGGGTTCCGTGTTTTCCCGAAGGCCCAGGACTTTCGGGAAAACACGGAACCCATTTTTCCATTTCACGAGACTTTTGGCCGACATGTGGAATACCAGCCTGGAAACGCGCCGAACCATGTAATATCGCTTGCGGACACGGGGGCCATTATGGCTGAGAGGAAGCGACCGCTTCAACCGTATGAACGTATACCGGATAATGCCGGCGCACGGACGTCTCTCTACTTCCCGTGCCTTTGCATAAGAGAAAGGCACATACCTTTATGACTGAAGAAAACCAGTCTTCCGCAGTTCGCAAACCCAACGTCAAATGGCGTGTGGTCGACATCGTCGTGGCCGCGATCGTTGCCGTCGCATCCGGCGTGATCTTCTGGGCCTGGGACTTCATCTACGCCGTCCCGACCGCCCTGTTCGACAGCCTCACCCCGGGACTGGGCGGACTCTTCCATTTCATGTGGCTGTTCGCCGGCCCGCTCGTGGCCATCATCATCCGCAAGCCCGGCGCGGCCTTCTTCGGCGAAACCATCGCCGCGGTCATCGAAACGCTGCTGGGCAATCCATTCGGCGTGGCGCACGCACTGCTGATCGGCATGGCCCAAGGACTCGGCGCCGAAATCGGCTTCGCGGTCTTCGCATACCGCAAGTGGAACCTGCTCGCCGTGACCCTGGCCGGCGCGTTGACCGGCCTATCCAATGGCCTGTACGAGTGGGTCGTCACCGCCGGCTGGTCGACACTGCAAGGCGTTGTGTTCACCGTCTGCTGCGTCATCTCCGGAGCCGTATTCGGCGGAGCGCTCATGTGGTTCGTACAGAAGGCGCTCGCCAAAACCGGTGTGCTCGACCGCTTCGAATCAGGCAAGGCCGACGTCGTGGCCTGAACCACGCAACTCACAATCCAACAACAAACACAGAAAACATGCCGGCCGTCCGCCGGCGTATCCAAGAAAAGAGAAAATCATGACCAACCACGTTCCAGAAGCAACGAAACCCGCCAGTGGAGACTACGCCTGGCTGGGCGCGAAAGCCGGCTCCGTCGCCGACCTCATGTACATGCTCAACACCGAGGACTGGTACGACGCCATCAACTCGCGTTTCGTCAGCGAGCTGCTTGACGACACCTTGCCGGAATCCATCCTCAAGGCGTATCTGATCCAGGATTTCAAGTTCTATAACAATGGCATGATGGCGCGTCTCATCAAACTCGCCCCACGTCAGGAGACCAAGGACATGCTCGCGGCGCAATCGCAGTGGTTCGCCGACAACGAGGCCACCTACTTCGAGCACTTCCTCGAGGCCTATCACGTCAGCCAGGAGGAATACGACGCGACCGAACCGACCCCGGCCAACAAGGAGTACGGCGCATACCTCGACAGCCTGTCCGACAAGAGCTGGCCGGAATTGATCACCGCGATTTGCTGCATGGAATGGCTGTACCTCGCATGGGCCAAGCGCACCGTCGACGCCGACGTCATCCAGCAGGTGCCGGCGCACAAGGGCTGGGTCGACCTGCATGAAGGCGCGCACTTCCGCAAGTGGGTCGGCGACCTCATCTCCCTGGTCAACGAATACTGCTCCATCGATGGTCCGGAAGCCGAAGTGTTCCGCACCATCGTGCATCTGGAGCGCCGCTTCTTCGACGACTCCTACCCGCAGGAGTGAACCTGCGATCCACGACCGCATAAGCCATGAGCCGGGCGCGTACGATCGATGTCGTACGCGCCCGGCTCATTTGTTGCGGTTCCGTCCGGAGCCCGGCTTCCTCGTGCGCGACTGCCGCGCGGGGGCGGCCCGTCTACAGCGAGATCCCGTCGATGCGGCGGAGCTCATCGTCGCTGAACGAAGTGTTTCTAAGCGCACCGATGTTGTCGATCAGCTGCTGTGGACGGGACGCTCCGACCAGCACCGAAGCCACCATGCCGTCGTGCAGCAGCCAAGCCAGCGACATTTCGGCGAGCGTCTGTCCACGCTCGGCGGCCAGATCGTTCAGGTCGCGAATCTGCTGAAGCCGTTCCGGCGTCAACGCGCTCTGCTGCAGGAATCGTCCGTCATGTGCGATTCTGCTGTCCGCCGGAACGCCGTTCAGATACCGGTTGGTCAACAGTCCCTGGGCGAGCGGGGAGAAAGTGATGAGTCCCTTGCCAAGACGGTGCGCGGTCTCCTTGAGCCCATTGCGTTCCACGGTGCGGTCGAAGATGTTGTAACGGTTCTGGTTGATGATGAACGGCACATGCATCTCATCCAAAATGGCGGTGGCCTTCTCGAGTGTGGGGCCATCATAATTGGACAGGCCCACATACAGCGCCTTGCCGCTGCTCACGGCCGTGGCGAGCACGTCCATGGTCTCTTCGAGTGGTGTGGATGGGTCCATGTGGTGGTGGTAGAAGATGTCCACGTAGTCGAGGTTGAGGCGTTTGAGACTTTGGTCGAGTGAGGCGAGCAGGTATTTGCGGCTGCCGAGGTCGCCGTAGGGGCCGGTCCACATTTCGTAGCCGGCTTTGGTGCTGATGATGAGTTCGTCGCGGTGGTGGTGGAAGTATTCGTGCAGGAGTCGTCCGCAGTTTTTTTCGGCCGATCCGGGTTCGGGGCCGTAGTTGTTGGCCAGGTCGAAGTGGGTGATGCCGTTGTCGAATGCGGTGAACACGATGCGGCGCATGGTGTCGTATGGGGTGGTGTCGCCGAAGTTGTGCCAGAAGCCGAGGGATATGGCCGGCAGTTTGAGGCCGCTTTCGCCGGCATGGTTGTAGGTCATGCTGTCGTATCGGTTTGGCGATGGCGTATAGACGGTGGTCGGTTCGAGCATGTTTTCTCCTTTGAATATGCTGCTCATGTCGTATCCGCAATCAACATACACGTCCGTTTGTCGTGCCGCAACATTGCGCAATACAATAAGGCGCATCGCGGTATTCGATGCGGTGGTAGGAGAGTGGCCCATGCGTGTGGAACATGGATTCGGTCCGGTTTGGGATGCCGGATCGCGCGTGTTGGTGTTGGGTTCCGTGCCAAGTCCGAAGTCGCGTGAGATGCGGTTTTATTATGGTCATCCGCGCAATCGTTTCTGGCCGGTCATGGCGGCTGTTTTCCATGATGACGGTTGTTTGCGCGAGTGCCGGGACCCGGACCAGATTGTGGGGTTGCGTAGGGATTTCGCTTTGCGTCACCATATGGCGTTATGGGATGTGATTGAGTCGTGCGACATCGATGGAGCGAGCGATGCCAGTATCCGTAATGCGGTGCCCAATGATCTTTCCCCGATAATCATGCGATCGAAAATCGCCCATGTCTTCACCACTGGTGCGAAAGCCGCGCAACTGTACCGTAAGCTCTGCGTTCCGCTGCTTCGGGCGCATGGATTGGACGGCATGCCGATGACGCAGCTGCCATCCACCAGTCCGGCGAACGCCAAAGCCGACCTGCCCGGACTTGTCGAAGCGTACGGATGCGTCGCACGCTCCGTTTCGCAGGCGTCGTAAGGCGTTTCCGACGGCTGTGGCATTGTCCGAACCCTATTTATACAATCGCGGTTGCGTTGAAATCCGAAGCGTCCTCCACTAATCCGTCTGGAATGGACGTTTCCCGCGAAAACCAGCAAAACGGAAGGCGAAAGATGGCACTGAGCGCCGCAATCATCCTTGCCGCGGGCGAAGGCACCCGCATGCGTTCCAACAAACCGAAGGTGCTGCACACCTTGGCCGGCAAAACGTTCCTGAACCGTGTCATGGACTCCGTGGCGGCCCTTGACCCCGATACGCTCGCCGTGGTGGTCCACTACCAGGCCGAACGCGTCGCCGAAGCCGCACGCTCCTACAACGAGCACGTCACCATCGTCGACCAGGACGACATCCCCGGAACCGGCCGCGCCGTGCAATGCGCGATGGCGCAGCTCACGCAGAAGGACGATCTGGACGGCGCCGTGCTGATCGCCGCATCCGACATGCCGCTGCTCGACACTGACACGCTCGACCAGCTGCTCGCCTTTCACGAGAAAAGCGGCAACGGCGCGACCGTGCTCACCACCATCCTCGACGATCCGACCGGCTACGGCCGCATCATCCGCGACAGCGAAGGCAACGTGCTGCGCATCGTCGAACAAAAGGACGCCAACAGCAGCGAACTCGCCGTACGCGAAGTGAACACCTCCGTATACGTGTTCGACGCCAAACTGCTCGCCGAAGCCATCGCCAACCTCAAATCCAACAACGCGCAGGGCGAATTCTACCTGACCGACGCGCTCGAAGCCGCCAAAGCCAACGGAGCCGTCGGCGCTTTCGCCGCCCCCGACCCGCTAAGCGTGGAAGGCGTCAACGACCGCGTGCAGCTCGCCGCGCTCGCCAAGGCGCACAACAAGCGCGTGTGCGAGCATTGGATGCGCGAAGGCGTCACCATCCTCGACCCGGACACCACGTGGATCGAGGACGACGTGCAGATCGCACGCGACGCGGTGATCCTGCCCGGTTGCTTCCTCCAAGGCCATACGGTGATCGGCGAAGCCGCCGAAGTCGGCCCGTACACCACGCTGATCGGCGCCACCATCGACGCCGAAGCGCATGTGGAACGCTCCCGCGTGCAGGAGACGCACATCGGCCGCGCCGCCAACATCGGCCCGTGGACGTATCTGCGTCCGGGCAACGAGCTCGGCGAGGGAAGCAAGGCCGGCGCGTTCGTGGAAATGAAGAAGGCGCACATCGGCAACGGCACGAAGGTGCCGCACCTGAGCTATGTCGGCGACGCCGACCTGGGCGAGCACACCAACATCGGCGGCGGCACCATCACCGCCAACTATGACGGCGTGCACAAGCACCACACCACCATCGGATCGAACGTGCACGTCGGCGCGGGCAACCTGTTCGTCGCCCCCGTCACCGTCGGCGACGGCGTCACCACCGGAGCCGGCTCCGTGGTCCGCCACGACGTCCCGTCCGACTCCATGGTCTATTCCGAAAACACGCAACACGTAGTAGAGGGCTGGAAGCCCGAATGGGAGCGCTGAACATGCCTGCATTGCAAGATTCCATCGACGCCATCCGCATCGCCGCAGCCGCGGCCGACCGCATGAAGGCCACCGACATCGTGGCGTTCGACGTTACCGAACCATTGGCCATCACCGACGCGATGCTCATCGCCAGCGCCTCGAACGAACGCCAGGTGCTCGCCGTCGCCGAGGAAATCGAGAAGGACCTGTACCTCAAGGCCGGCAAACGCCAGCCGCGCTCCCGCGAAGGCCTGACCGAAGGCCAGTGGGTGCTGCTCGACTACGGTGATTTCGTCATCCACGTCATGCACCAGGAATCCCGCGAATACTACCGTCTCGAACGGTTGTGGAAGGACTGCCCGAGCATCGACCTGCAGCTCGAACACGCCGAGGGCGAGCAGGAGCCGACGGTTTCCAGCGAAGCGTGATTTTTCATCCATCATCGAAACGTGCCTTCCCGAAAATCATGCGGAAGGCACGTTTTGGTATGCGCCGTCCCAGCAATCCGAATACGACGGCAGACAGGCAATAAATCGGAAAGACAACCGGCAGATAGGTGAGAGGCATGCCCAGAAACGTCGAACTCGACCATGATGAGACCATGACGCCACACGTGCGTTCCATCACACTGGTGCGCCACGGACGCACCGCATACAACGCGCAGCACAGGCTGCAGGGACAGATCGACATTCCGCTCGACGAAGTGGGTATGTGGCAGGTTCGCCAGACCGCGTCCGCATTGCGTGAACTGTACGTGGACCGTCATCCCGAAGCGGCATGCCAGCTGGTTGTCTGCTCCGATCTCAAACGCGCGGCCGCCACCGCACACGCGTTCGCCGACCCGCTCGGACTCGACGTGCATCCCGACGTCCGTGTGCGAGAACGCAGCTTCGGCGATTGGGAAGGCATCGCCGTCGAAGAGCTCGCCAAACGGTTCCCCGAGGATTATCTGTCATGGGCCCAGTTCCGCGGCGGCGAGCTCAAGTATGGCGCAGAACCGAAGCAGAACGTCGGCAGGCGTGGTGTCGAGGCGTTGAACGATTGGGCGTCGAAGGCCGGCTCCGATACCGACCTGTACGTGTTCTCGCATGGCGCCTGGATCTCGCAGACGTTGCAGACGCTGCTGGGATTGAGCGAAGTGCATGGCGATTTCGCCGACATTCTGTCGATGCGCAACGCGCATTGGGTGCGGCTGGCGCCGTTGGAACTGCAGGGCGCGCTGCGGTGGCGTCTGGTCGACTACAACCATGGTCCGGCGATCGCCGACACCGAGCAGTGGGAGCATCCGCAGCTATAGCCGCCGACGAAAACGGGGGATGACGCGCGTCCCGTTCCCAAGTTTTTTCCAAGCTTTTCACAGAATCGCAAGTTTTTTCAAAGCGTAATCGGCTACCGTCATGCTCTGTGAAGAATTTTTTCAAGGGCATATCGTTTTCATCGATTTTCGCGGGCGCGCTTGCCGCGGTGACCTCGTTCCTGCTGTCCGCAAAAATCGGCATCGCGGGATCGGTGATTGGCGTCGCCGCCGGTTCCATCGTCTCGGCCGTTGCGACGCAGGTGTACAAGAACGTGCTCAAGGCGTCGGGGGAGAAGCTGCAAAACGCCGTACCGTTCGTGGCCAACGACAAGGACGGTACGGACGGTGCCGGCAAGAGCGGCGATGACGCCACCACGGTGATCGCTCCCGCCGAATCCGAGGGCGAGCAGACCAAGACGCTGTCCGCGGAGGAATCCGATGAGACCACGGTCATGACGTCCGTGGACGGGGATACGACCACGGCGATGCCCGCAACGTCAGGCCGTGTCATCTCCTCCGCGCAGGCCGGAGGACGCGAATCGAACATGCTTCCGGACAATGCCGGCGGAAGTATCCAGCATGCTGGACGCCGGGCGTCGTTTGACGCTTGGCTGCATGGCAAGCGTGCGCCGATCGTCATCGCGATCGTCAGCGCGCTTATCGGCGTGGCCGTGAGCGCCGGACTGATCCTGGCATTCACGGGCGGACATGGAACCGATACCGTGGTGCGTGACATGGTCAACAGCAAGCAGACGCCGTCGGATGACAATGCCGGCGATTCCACCTACGGCAGCGGAAACAACGGCACGCAGGACAATATGCAGAACCAGTCCGGCACGACGGACACCGATAAGGATTCCACCACGAACTCCGACAGGAACAACGGCAAGGACACCGGGAAGAAGACGGATTCCACAACCGGCGGCACCGGAACGTCCACCGACGGCTCGGACTCGTCCACCAACACCGGAGACGATTCGAACAAGACGGATTCGTCCACGGACTCCACTACGCCATCCGACGGATCGACGTCAGGCACCAACAATTCGGGACAGTCGGGCGCGGGGACGACCACCACGCCGAATGGTTCGACATCCACGAACCAGAATCCGACGCCGAACGGTTCGAATCCCAATGGCACATCATCCGGCACGTCAGGCAATGGGACGGACACTTCGAAATAGCCTATGAGGCATGCGGCCGGGGCTTTCCTCGACCACGTGCCCGACACGCCGCGAATTGCATGATTCTGCTCTGTGTTGTATCTTATACAAGGTTTGCAGAGCAGACATTGGGGCTATGGCGCAGCTGGTAGCGCATCTCCATGGCATGGAGAGGGTCAGGGGTTCGAATCCCCTTAGCTCCACGATTGGAAGGCTTCCGGAGAGATTCGGAAGCCTTTTTCTTTACCGTTTCCCGTCGGCTTCCGGGCAATCCGCTGATCGGATGCGAAAACCAAGAAAGCGAGAACCATGATCGACGAAGTACTGTTCCTGCGCCACGGACGCACCGCATACAATCTCGCCAGACGGCTGCAAGGACAAATCGACATTCCCCTCGACATCGTCGGACGGTGGCAGGCGGACCAAAGCGCGTACGAACTCGCCAAAACCTACTATTGGGCGAAAGTCGCGCATCTCGCCGAACATAACGACCAGCTCGCGCAACCCGCATACGGCAACGCCCATCTGGCCGACGTCGACGAAATCAACAACGCGCCCGCCGCGGCCCGCCGCATGCTCGTCGTCTCATCGGATCTGTTCCGCGCGCAGCAGACCGCGCACGCCTTCGCCGGCCTCATGGGGCTGGACGTGGAACTCGACCCGCGTCTGCGCGAACGCAGCTTCGGCGAATGGGAGGGCATGACCCGCGAGGAGATCTGCGAGCATTACGCCGACGACTACCATTCCTGGCGCGCCCACACGGGAGGCGAAACCAAGCATGGCGTGGAAAGCCGCATCCATACGGGCCGACGCGGCGCGGAAGCCGTGCGCGACATCGTCGCCAAACACCATGACGAGACAATGCCTACCACATTGCTTCTCGTCGGCCACGGCTCATGGATCGTGGCCACCGTGGCGGTGCTGCTCGACATGGACCCCGACGATCTCAACAACGTCGGCGCGATACGCAACGCCTTCTGGACGCGCATGACCCCGCACACCGACCCCAGGAACGCGGACCGTCCCACTTGGAAGCTTGAGGAATTCAACCAAGGCCCCGCCATCGCATCATTCGCCGACTGGGAGAACGGTCCCGAATCGTTGCGCGCGCCCGGCATGCCGCTGTGGAAGCCGATCATCCAATAAGCATCCAATACACGGCGCCGAAAACATCATCCAAAGTGAACTCTTGATGAAATCACCGCCGTCCGTACGGCAAATTCTCACGGTGGGACTATCCTTAATGAGGTTGTTTGCCCGACCATGCGGCGAGCCGGGAATCCGGCGATCGTTCCGCATGCGGATCGGGCTTCCGTACAGCGATAGAACGTTGGAAAGCGCGAAAGGCGGGTGAGAGACATGTTGAGAATGTTCAGAACGATTAACGGCCAGGTGGAGCAAATCCAAAAACCGGAGAACGGCTCCTGGTTATGTCTCTCGGCGCCCACCGACGTGGAGCTCGCCAACGTGTCCATGGAAACCGGCATCGACCTGGCCGACCTGCGCGCCCCTCTGGATGACGAGGAACGCTCGCGCGTCGACGTCGAGGACGACTACACGATGATCATCGTGGACATTCCTACCGTGGAGGAACGCGGCGGCCGCGACTGGTACGAGACCATCCCGTTGTCGATCATCATCACCCAGTCCGCCATCATCACCGTCTGCATGCAGGACACGCCCGTGCTGCACCCGTTCATGGAAGGCACCATCCGCGGCTTCAACACATACATGAAGACCCGGTTCATCCTGCAGATCCTGTACCGCAACGCCACCATGTACCTGCGTTACCTGCGCATCATCGACCGCGAAAGCGACAAGCTCGAACTGAAGCTGCGCCACTCCATGCAAAACCGAGAGATCCTCATGCTGCTGGAACTGAGCAAGACATTGGTCTACTTCACCACATCCCTCAAATCGAACGAAATCGTCATGGAGAAGCTGACCACGCTGCCGCGGCTCAAGCAGTATCCGGAGGACGAGGACCTGCTCGACGACGTCATCACGGAAAACAAGCAGGCAATCGAGATGGCCAACATCTACAGCGGCGTTCTCGCCAACATGACCGACGCGTTCGCATCGATCGTGTCGAACAACCTGAACAACGTGATGCGCATCTTCACCATCATCTCCATCACCCTGTCGATTCCGACCCTGATCTTCTCCATGTACGGCATGAACTTCCAGGAAGGCATGCTCGGCATGCCCCTCACGGACAAGCCATGGGGCTTCGCGGTGATCATCGGCATCTCACTGGTCCTTTCGGCGATCGTCACCTGGTTCCTCACCCGGTCGCGCATGTTCAAGTGACGTCCATGATGGGAAAAGCGCGATACGTGGCCGCGGCGGCATGCGCGGCATTACTTGCGGCCGGCGCCGGCGCGTGCGGCACATCGGTTTCCGTGGTGACCGAAGGCGCGGCGCAGGGGCCGACGATCGCGATAGGAGTGGCCGCCGACCAGCCGGGGCTCGGATACCTGCATGGAGGCGAATACTCCGGCTTCGACATCGACGTGGCCAAATACGTGGCGAAAACCCTCGGATACGCGGAAAAGCAGATCGTGTTCAAACAGCTGTCCCCGGCCATGCGAGCCTCCGCGCTCACCGACGGCACGGTGGACATGGTCGTGGATTCCTTCTCCATGGACGGGACCCACGATGGTGAGGCCGACGTCGCCGGACCATATCTGACGGTCCGGGAGGCGCTGCTCATCCGCTCCGACAGCGCATCCGAAATCACCGGGACCGACAGCCTGTCCGATAAAACCGTATGCGCGGTCGCTGGAAGCGCGGCGGACGACAACATCCGCAACCGCATGAAAAACATCCGCACGACGGTGGCGGAACGCGACACGTATCCGCAATGTATGACGGCGCTGATGATCGGCGAGGCCGACGCCGTCGCCGCCGACGACGCGATCGCGGCCGGACTGGCGTCGAACAACACAGGCGACCATCTGAAGATCGTCGACGTTCCCGACACCACCTGGTCCTACGGCATCGCCGTCAAATCAGGACAGGACGAGCTGGTCGGGCAAATCGACGCCGCATTGCGCGCCATGGTCAAGGACGGCTCGTGGCAGAAGGCCGCGGCCGACATGGGCAAGTCGATCGGATACACGCCCGACGCGTCCATGAATCCGCCGAAGGCAACGGCCAAGGCCCCGTCCTCCGGCACGTCCGCGGCATCGGAAAAATAACGGCGGCGCACGTGCCTGAATAGTGGTTGATTCCTTGCGAAGTGTCCAGTTGCGCGGCTAATTTCATGCATTATGAGTGACACTGAGAAAAGCGCGCAGGCGCAACCGAACGAATCCGTCGAACCGTCGTTCCGCTACAACGCGAAGCTGGCGCAGGGCATCGAAGAGAAATGGCAGAAGATCTGGGATGACGAAGGCACCTTCTGGGCCGCCAACGTCAATGGCGACCTGAAGGACGGCAAGGGCCATAACGCAGAAGGCCGCCCGTCCTACTTCGCGATGGACATGTTCCCGTACCCGTCCGGCAAGGGCCTGCACGTCGGCCACCCGCTGGGCTACCTCGCCACCGACGTGGTCAGCCGCTACCACCGCATGAAGGGCGAGAACGTGCTGCACGCCATGGGCTACGACGCCTTCGGCCTGCCGGCCGAGCAGTACGCCGTGCAGACCGGCCAGCATCCGCGCATCACCACCGAACAGAACATCGCCAACATGCGCCGCCAGCTGCACCGCATGGGCCTGAGCTTCGACAACCGTCGTTCCTTCGCCACCATCGACCCCGGCTACGTGCGTTGGACCCAGTGGATCTTCTCCCGCATCTACGACGCCTGGTACGACAAGGACGCCACCAACCCGTCCGGCTCCAAGGGCTGCGCCCGCCCGATCAGCACGCTCGTCGAACAGTTCGAATCCGGCAAGCGCGCCATCCCGGGCTTCGAAGGCAAGGCCTGGGCCGACCTGAGCGAAGCCGAGCAGGCCGACGTGCTCAACGACTTCCGTCTGGCCTACATCTCCAAGTCCCCGGTCAACTGGTGCCCGGGCCTGGGCACCGTGCTCGCCAACGAGGAGGTCACCGCCGAAGGCAAGTCCGAACGCGGCAACTTCCCGGTGTTCCAGCGCGAACTGCGCCAGTGGTCCATGCGCATCACCGCATACGGCCACCGTCTGATCGAAGACCTCGACACCATCGACTGGCCTGAGAAGGTCAAGCTCATGCAGCGCAACTGGATCGGCGAATCCCACGGCGCTTCCGTGCATTTCGACGTCGAGACCCCGAACGGCGTCAAGGACATGGAGATCTACACCACCCGTCCTGACACCCTCTTCGGCACCACCTTCGCAGTCGTCTCCCCGGAACACCACCTGCTTGAGAACGTGCCTGCCGAATGGCCGGCGGAAACCCCCGAGGATTGGAAGGGCGGCTACGCCACCCCGGTCGAGGCCGTGAAGGCGTACCGTCTGGCCGCCGAAGCCAAGACCGCCAAGGACCGCGTGGACGAGGCGGGCGAGAAGACCGGCCTGTTCACCGGCCTGTACGCCATCAACCCGATCACCGGCGCTAAGCTGCCGCTGTTCACCGCCGACTACGTGCTCATGGACTACGGCACCGGCGCGATCATGGCAGTGCCGGGCGGCGACCAGCGCGATTACGATTTCGCCGTCAAGTTCGGCCTGCCGGTCATCTACACCGTCAAGCCGCTGCCGGAATCCGGCGATGACCTCGCCAACTATGAAGGCAAGGCGCCGTTCGTCTCCCATGACGGCATCGTCATCAACTCCTCCATCGACGCGACCAAGGCCAAGGGCGATTCCTTGAGCCTCGACGGCCTGCGCGTGGACGAGGCCATCGACAAGGTCAACGCCTGGCTCGAATCCGCCGGCGTCGGCAAGGGCACCGTCAGCTACCGTCTGCGCGACTGGCTGTTCAGCCGTCAGCGCTACTGGGGCGAGCCGTTCCCGATCGTCTACGGCGAGGACGGCGCCCCGCACCTGCTTCCCGACGAGCAGCTGCCGATCAACCTGCCGGACGTGCCGGACTACAGCCCGAAGACCTTCGACCCGGAGGACGCCGAATCCAACCCGGAGGCTCCGCTGAGCCGCAACGAGGACTGGGTCAAGGTCGAGCTCGACTTGGGCGACGGCAAGAAGACCTACTACCGCGACACCAACACCATGCCGAATTGGGCCGGCTCCTGCTGGTACTACATGCGTTACCTCGACCCGACCGACACCAAGCACATGGTGGAGAAGGACGAGTTCGACTACTGGATGGGTCCGGACCACAACAAGACCGCCGGCAAGTCCGGCGGCGTGGACCTGTACATCGGCGGCGTCGAACACGCCGTGCTGCACCTGCTGTACTCCCGCTTCTGGCACAAGGTGCTGTTCGACCTCGGCTACGTCGACTCCATGGAACCGTTCCACAAGCTGTTCAACCAGGGCATGATCCAGGCATACGCCTACACCGACGACCGCGGCCAGTACGTGCCGGCCGCCGAAGTGGTGGAAGGTCCCGCCGACGCCAACGGCGAGCCGACGTTCACATGGAACGGCCAGCATGCCAACCGCGAGTTCGGCAAGATGGGCAAGAGCCTGAAGAACATCATCACGCCTGACGACATGTATGAGAACTACGGCGCGGACACCTTCCGCCTGTACGAGATGGGCATGGGCCCGCTGGCCGAATCCCGTCCATGGAACACCCGCAACGTGGTCGGCTCCATGCGTTTCCTGCAGCGCCTGTGGCGTAACGTCATCGACGAGACCACCGGCGAGGTGCGCGTCACCGACGGCGAGCTTGACACGAAGACGCTGAAGCTGCTTAACAACACGATCGCCGACGTGACCGTCGAGATGGAGGCCATGCGTCCGAACACGGCCATCGCCAAGCTCATCGTGCTCAACAACCATCTGACCAGCCTCGACGCCGTGCCGCGCGCCGCCGTCGAACCGCTGATCCTGATGCTCTCTCCGATCGCCCCGCACATCTGCGAGGAACTGTGGAGCAAGCTCGGCCACACCGAATCCCTGGCGCACGCCGACTGGCCGAAGGCCGACGAACGTTACGTCGGACAGGATTCCGTCACCGCGGTCGTGCAGATCAAGGGCAAGGTGCGCGCCAAGCTCGAGGTCTCCCCGGACATCGATCCGAAGGAGCTGGAGAAGATGGCGCTCGAAGCCGTCGCCGACCGACTGGGCGGCAAGGAGCCACGCAAGGTCATCGTCAAGGCTCCGAAGATCGTCTCCATCGTTCCCGCGGAATGATCTTCTGACGAGACGGCCCGCATAAGAGGACGCGGGTTCTTCCGCACCATGGCGACACGCCAGGAATGTGGATAACCCGCGTTCTCCGACCACAGGAGCCGTTTCGGCTGGACAGTATGCCCATGCATCCTCCAATGTTGGATGCATGGGCATATTTGCATTTCGCGGCACTCACCCCATCCGTGCCATCCACACGGCGGACGGCGGCACTGGCATGCCGGCCGCCACGAAGCGGCTGCGGGGATTGGGCATGCCCGAAAAACCGTCCCGACCCAACAGCCTTACGGCCATGGAGGCGCAATCGGACGAACCGTCCGCATCACACGAACCCGCACGACCGATGCCGCAGCGGAAGACGCATGACGCGAAATCGACCTTGGCGGAGCTCGCCGGCGTCCGGCCGACGGACAAACCCGACGAGGGGGAGCGGCCGAAACGCGACAGGCCACGATTGGCGTTCCGCCCGTTCCACGCGCTCATGGCGATCCTCACTTTGTCGTGCGCGCTGTGCGCGAGCCTGACCATGCTCGTCCAACAGACGATCCACTACAGCGAACTGCAGCATTCGCGGTCGCAGATACGCTCACAGGCCCAACAGCAGCCGCAACAGGCCCCGCAAACGGAACAAACGCCGGCACCGCAAGAAAACGGGCCGACGCAGGACGCGTCCACACCGGACAGCCATGACGGGCAAGATGGAGCGCAGCAATCGAACCAGCTTGACCTCAACACCGCAGACCTAGGCGAATTGCAGACCCTCAAAGGCGTCGGACCGGTCACCGCGCAGCGCATCCTCGACTATCGAACGCAGATAGGACGGTTCGACAACGTCGACCAGCTTCTGGAAGTCAAGGGCATCGGTTCGAAGACTCTGGCGAAGTTCCGTGACCAAGTGTGCGTGAGATGACGGGCACACGCGATTGGCTGACCAGGGAGCGCGGGAGCCGAGACTGGAGACTGCTGCCGGCCGCAATATGCGGTTGGGCGGCCAGTCTGGCCGCGCACGCCGGCTTCGCATATTGCATGTCGCATGACGGCATGCTCGGCGCTTTGCCGGCCGTTCTCACCTGCATGATACCGCTGGCGGTCCTGGCGGGACTGCCCTTCCCACGATTGCCGGCGTCCGTTCGACGACGGATAACGCTCTGGCATGCGAGCGTCACGGTCTGCGTGATCGCTGCGATGGTTTGCGCGGCAAGCGCGTTGACCTATGATTTGCTGCAATGGCGCGACCCGGCTTCTCGGGCGGCCGCGGAAGGCGACGCTTCCGTCGTCGTCACGGCGCGCGCCACCTCGCCGACCGTCATCTCCGACAGACGGTCGAACGACTGCCGTGCCGACGCGCGCATCACATCGGTCACCATCGACGGCGTACGGCAAACCAGTTCGGCACGAGCGCGTATATACGCGGACCGGCCTGAATGCGGCAAACTCAAACAGGACGGCACCTACAAGATCGTGGGTCGCATCTCCGAAGCGCGATACGGTGCCATGCCGTTGTGGCTGACCGACGTCACGACAGTCGAACACGTCAGGCCGCCAAACCTGCCGATGCGTGCCATCGGCATGATGCAGGAGGCGTTCTTCGTCCAAACCGCACGTCTTTCCGACCAAGGGAAAGTGCTCGTCCCCGGACTGACATTGGGTGTTCTCGGACAGGACTACGTGCCGGCCGAAGGCGATGGCACCGACATCGATTCCACATACGCCGCACAGGTGGAGGACGCGTTCCAAAGGTCCGGAATCGTGCATCTCATGGCGGTCAGCGGCGGCCATCTGGCCGTGACCGCCGCATTGGTGCGTTCCGTCTGCTCGTTCTTCCTTCTGCCGCGACGATTCACCGCACTGCTGGTCGCCATGTCGTACATCATGCTGTCGGCATGCGTGTTTCCGTCGGATTCGGTATCCCGCGCGCTTTTGATGGGATTGTCCGGCGCGGCATGCCTGTTCATCGGCAGACGAGGCCAGGCGATGGCGTCGTTGAGCTGGACCACATTGGCTATGCTGATGGCATGCCCGCACATGTCGCAAAGCTTCGGATTCGCCCTGTCCTGCGCCGCGGTGCTCGGCATCGTGCTGTTCGCCGACACCCTCAACGCATGGATGGAACCGGTCCTGCCACGGTTCGTGGCCGAGGCTCTGTCCATGACCATAGCGGCGCAAGTGTTCACCCTGCCGATCCAGGTGCTCATCGAACCGGAACTGCCGGTGTTCTCCATACCGGCGAATCTGATGGTGGCGCCGTTCGTGGGTTTCGCCACATTGGCCGGTCTGGCCAGTCTTGCCGTCTCATGGCTGATTCCGTGGCTCGGCCTGCAACTGGCCCGTGCGGCCTCCTGGGGCACCGCGGTCATGGAACTGACCGCCCTTGAACTGGGTTCCGGCAGCCAGGCCACGATACCGTGGGCCGGAGGCGTCGGGGGAGCGGTCCTCGTCTGCGTGGTGGAAGCCGCCTGCGCGGCCGCCGCGATCATGACGCACCGGCTGTTTGGACAAATGATGGTCCAGGAACCCGATCTGCCCGGAAAACGTCTGATAGCCAACCCTGTGGAACGGCTGCGCATGTGGATGGAACGTACTCGGAAGGCATTGCGCGAACTGCAATGGGAGGAATAGGCCATGCCGGTTTTGTCCACCGATACGGCGAGATTGAATGGTATGCCGAAACCATCCGCAGCCACCACGCCCTTCCACCTTGTGTACGGAGGCGACTCGTACCTGAACGACCAGACGGTGCGCGACCTCAAACACGAGGCGCAACGCCGGTATCCCGACGCGGAAACCATCGAACTCGACGCGGCAAACGCCGACCATTACGCCTTCGACGAGGCGGTAAGCCCATCATTGCTTGCGGATCGCGCCATCGTCATCGTCACCAACCTGCAGAACGCGGACGAAAAACTGGGCGACGCCATGGTCTCTTACTGCAGGCAGGCGTGCAAGGAGCCGGCGGACGCGTGCATCGTCATCTGCCAGCATGAGGGCGGTGTGAAGGGCAAACGTCTGGTGGAGCAGCTCACCAAGGCCGGAGCGTACAAGGACGCTGTCGCCGACCTGAAGAAGCCCGAGGCCAAACTCAACTTCGTCATGCAATGCTTCGAACGGCGCAAACGCCGCGTCGAGCCGATGGCTGCGCAGCAACTCGTGGCCGTGTTGGGGGATAGGACCGGCGAGCTTGCGGCCATGGTCGGCCAGTTATGCTTCGATTTCGACGACAATCCCATGACGCTCGACCGCGTCAACCAATATCTCACCTCCAATCCGCAGGTGGATGGCTTCCGTGTCGCCGACCTCGCGTTGTCGGGACGTACGGCGGACGCGATCATCGCCATGCGATCGTCCGTGGAACAGGGCACCGCTCCGATCGCGCTTATCGGCGCGCTGGCCATGAAGCTGCGGACGATGGCGAAGGCGTCGGCGGTGCGTGCGGGCACCATTTCCACGGCCGAGGCGAAAACGAACCCCTGGGTGTTGAAGAACGCGACCCGGCAACTATCCGGATGGACGTCAAGCGGCATGAGCGCATGCATCCAGATGCTCGCATGGGCCGACGAGCAAAGCAAAACTAATGGCTCGGACCCGGTCTATGCTTTGGAACGGTCCATCGAACTGATCAGCCGCAAAGGACGTGCCGCATGAGCAACACCATTACCATCACAGCCGCCACCGGCGAGGACATGCAGGCGTTGGGGGAGCGTTTGGCGAAGCTTGCCCGTGGAGGCGATGTGCTGTTGCTGTCCGGTCCGCTTGGCGCCGGCAAGACCACGTTCGCGCAAGGGTTCGGCGCGGGACTTGGCATCGGAGAGCCCATCGTCTCGCCGACCTTCACCATCGCACGCGAGCTTGAGGGACGGTTCGCGGACGGTTCGCCGGCGCATCTGGTGCACGTCGACGCCTACAGGCTCGGCGGCAACTCCTACGCGCCCGGACAGGACACGGTCGGACGGCTATTGGACGAATTGGAATCGCTCGGCTTGGACGAGGAATTGGAGGATCCGGGCGAGCATACCGTCATCCTGATGGAATGGGGCGAGCAGATGGCCGCCGCATTGGCTCCGGAACGGCTTGAAATCCACATCGACCGTCCGCTTGACGCGCCCGCCGTGACCGCGGACGGCGAGCTGACCAGCGCGGGCGCACGCACGGTGACGTTGGTGCCGGTGGGCGCTGCCTGGGATTCGTTCGATTTCACCGCGGGAAAACGCTGACCCTGTCTAAGACGCATCCGACGTGGCCGACCGCACCGCATGCCGTGGCTTCCAGCGCCGGTTGTACAGTGGTTGGCAGTTTGGCACAAGGAGTTTTCAAGCATATGCAGACACTGGTGATTGACACCTCATATGGTTCGACCGTAGGCGTGGTCGGACATGAACCCATCGTCGAAACGGATTCGCGCACCCATGTCGAGAAACTGCAGGTGAACATCGCGCAAGCCGTCGAACAGGCCGGACTGCAGGCGTCGGACATCACCCGCATCGTCGTCGGCGTCGGACCGGCGCCATTCACCGGCCTGCGCGCCGGCATCGTCGCGGCCAAGGCATTGGCCTTCGCCACAGGCGCGCAACTGGTCGGACAGGACGTGCTCGCGCCGCAATGCCTGGCACATACTCAAGCTACGGACGATCGCCGCCATCTGACGCTTGCCGTCAACGACGCGCGTCGCCGGCAACTGTATTTCGCGCTGTATGACGGCGGCACCGTTGCGGACGGCGTCGGACAATCGCCCATAACGTTGATCGACATGGACATCGACTATCCGGATTCCATCACGATGCGCGTCAATGACGTTCTTACGAAGCTCGCCGACACGGGCAAGCCGTACGTCGTCGACGTCATCGGCCATGGTGCGGTCAAATACGCGCAGTCGTGGAATGCAATTGCCTCCCTCGGCGAAGTCGACGACCATGCTCTGCTCGACGAAGGCGCGGAAGGATTGGCGCGATTCGCGGCCTTCACCACCAGCGAACAGGCGTTGGCAGAACCGACCCCCGTCGAACCGTTATATCTGCGTCGTCCGGACGTGTCAGTGCCCAACCCGCTCAAGCATGTGCTCAACCATGCCGGCGCCGAACGAACGGAGTGACGGCACGCCCATGATTGTCGACCATTCCCAGATTCCGGAAGACACCGCCGTCGGACAGATCGCCGCATTGGAAAAGGACCTGTTCGGCCGCGGCGCGTGGAGCGAACAGTCCGTACGGCAGGAATTCCACGCTCCGGCACGCACGTATCTGCTCGACATTGAAGGCGATGCCGTACAGACGGCGGATCCCGTCGTCCGAGGCTACGCAGACTACTGGTACGACGGCGACGACGCGGAGATCATGACGATCGGCGTCGGCAGACCATACCAACGGCAGGGGATAGCGGCGGCGCTTCTCGAAACACTGATCGTCTCGGCGCGTCGGCAGGGCGCCAAACGCATGCTTCTGGAAGTCCGCGTCGACAACGTGCCGGCATTGGCGTTGTACGAAAGGTTCGGCTTCACGCGGATGGGATTGCGCAAACGCTACTACCAGCCAGAAGGCATCGACGCGTACACCATGAGCCTCGACTTGGAGCCGCGCGTCGTCGGCTTCAGCGCAACAGCGGATACAGAGCACACTTCAGCAACACACACAACGGAGCAGCAATGAGCGAACCAATCGTACTCGGCATCGAATCGACCTGTGACGAAACGGCGGCGGCCGTGGTGCAGGGACGCACCCTCATTTCCAACGTGGTCGCGTCCTCCATGGACGAGCACGCCCGCTACGGCGGCGTGATTCCCGAAATCGCCTCTCGCGCGCACGCCGAAGCGTTCGTGCCATGCGTCTCCAAAGCTCTGGCCGACGCGAACATGACGCTGTCCGACGTCGACGCGATCGCCGTATCCGCGGGACCCGGCCTCGCCGGCTGTCTCGCGGTCGGCGTGTCCGGCGCGAAATCGTTGGCATGGGCCGCGAACAAGCCGATCTACGGCATCAACCACGTCATCGGACATATCGCGGTGACGCAGCTGCAGTTCGGACCGTTCCCCAAGGACACGCTTGCGTTGATTGTGTCGGGCGGGCACACCTCGCTGCTGCATGTGGAGGACGTGGCGCGGCACATCGACGTGGTCGGCACCACGCTCGACGACGCTGCCGGCGAATGCTTCGACAAGGTGGCGCGTCTGCTTGGCTTCCCATACCCGGGCGGCCCGCACATCGACCGTCACGCGCAGCTGGGCAACCCACATGCCATCAAAGTGCCTCAGGGCCTTACACAAGGCAAGGCGGGGCAGCAGCATCCGTACGATTTCAGTTTCTCCGGCGTGAAGACGGCCGTGGCGCGTTGGATCGAACAGCAGCAGGCGGAAGGCAATGAGATTCCCATCGACGACGTGTGCGCGTCGCTGGCCGATTCCGTCGCGACGGTGCTCGCCAAGAAGGCGATGCGCGGTTGCGAGCAGTACGGTTCGAAGACCCTGATCGTTGGCGGCGGCTTCTCCGCGAACTCCCAACTGCGCGCCAAACTGTTGGAGGTCGGAGCCAAGCATGGCGTCGAAGTGCGTATCCCGCAAATCAAACTGTGCACCGATAATGGCGCTATGGTGGCCATGCTGGGCGTGAACCTGGTGGAGAGCGGCGTGAAACCGTCCGAACCGGATTTCGCAATCGATTCCGCCATGCCGTTGACGAAGATCAGCATGTGACGGTAGTCCCGCCGCAGCAGGGGAGACACGCGCGGGATTTGCATTTTGCGTTTTACCGCGTATGATTCATGTCTTGTGCACAGCGCATTCCTGCGTAGCTCAGTTGGCAGAGCATCCGACTGTTAATCGGACGGTCACTGGTTCAAGCCCAGTCGCAGGAGCTTAGGCTTCCAGCCCTTTTAGCAGTAGGGTTGAGGGCGTTTTGGACGGTGGTGTTCGAGGGGTTGCCGCGGATGGCGTTCTCTCCGATTCTCAGACAAACTTGGGTGTAATGCTGGAAAACGCCTTCCAGACGCCTTCCAGAGCGGTTTTCGGCGTGTTTCCGCAGTGTGTTTGTGGTGGGACTGTCAATAGGCCGTCAGAAACGCCGTGGAACACGTTTCAGGAGCATGAGAGAACACGGCGTGAACGGGAGAGAACGTTCCGGCACGCCGTAACGACATCGCGTGTTCCAACCATGAACCAATCCGACCGGACCATGCCGGTGAACGCATGCGGACGGACCGGCGTCCAGCGGCATGGATGGCCGTGTTCTCTCCCCGCCTTGGGAGAGAAGGGCGTGCGGATATGCGAAAGCCAGCCGTCTTGGACCGAATCTGTTGGTGACGGCTGGCGTGTAGATATGAACGGCTTGCGAAGCATCGAACCTGTCGGGCGAGTCCGCCCTTATTGTTTAATGTCTTTGCGCTTGTAATTTGAACCTTTGACGTGGACGATTCGACCGTGATGGTCGAAAACCGGTCTAAAAACGGTCGAATGCGGTTGGCTGTCAATCGGATTCGGTGCGGGTGAAGCCGTCGAACCCGTCTGGACGGTACTTCGTCTTGCGTACCCATTCCAGATGGCGGTTCGCGTAGGACGACGAAAAAAATATCCATGCCATTACCGAACCCTCCTAGCCTCTTGCCTCGTGTCGTTCAGCTCAACGGGTATTCCCAGCCGGTGGCGTCGACGTCTTTATAGACCAGATACCCGTCCGTGGTTGGAAGGTCGAACACAAGCTTTCCTTGGGCCTTGCTGGCGGTTCCGATTGTGTCCGGCAGCATATCGGCCTGCGGGAGGCACATCGTTGACGCGGATCCCTGCACGGGTGCGTTCGATATCGTGCCATCCTTGAGCACGTACTGCCAAGCGCCCGGCGCGCCCAGATACAGCGGCTGGTCGGTGGGCAAGTCCTTCGTGGTCTGGGCAGTCACGTCCATGACGACCATGTGCCCGTTCTCCGAAGGCTCGGCATACTCGTTGGTGCAGGGAGCGTCGAGCGTGATGTTCGTCACCGTCCATCGTGCCCACTCCGTCTTTTTCGAGGTGTCAGCGTAGATGTATGCGGTGTCTCCGATGTGCTTCACGAGGTTCCCTCGCTCGCTGGTCTCTGGTTCGGGCTGCTGCTGGGCTTGCTCGGGCTCCTTGTGCTGCTGATTGCCTTCGTTGGCTCCTTGTTGCGCCCCGCAGCCGGCAAGCAACAATAGCGCCGCAGTGAGCGTTGCCGTCAGTCTTATTCTTCTCATATCGTTCTCCTTTTTGATTCTCAGGCGGCCATCTGCGCGTCCGCCATGCCTGTGCTATGCCGCTCAAGTAGCGTCTGGTAATCCCTGAGCACTTGTAACGTTACCCCGAGTTCGACCGCCATGCTGTATGCCTCGCCGTCGTAGGTGGATTCGGCGAGCTGGTATTCGTCCGGTTCGATGCGCGTGCGCCACGGGTCAGAGACGCATACGTTCGCGCACGTACGCTTCGACATCAGCGTTCTCTTCGTCATCGCCAAGCATTAACAGCCACACCGCATTGTTCTTGCGTTGCACATTTCCGTTGCGCAAGCACTTAATCAATCCAGCCGATTCGAGCTTCTTGGCGATTTTGCCGAGACGGTTGTATGCCAGCTGCTCACGCTTTGGATTGCGTGGCTCGTTTCCAATGTCTACGATCTCGTCAATCGTTTGCGGAATGGTCATTCCCCAGCCGATTGCGATTGAGAGCCAGCCGGAGGTGAATGTGCGGGGCAGCATGTGCTTTTCCTCTGCCGCTTTGTCGAGTGGCCAGTCAGCCGTTGTTTCGGCCATACGCTTGAGCAGTGAGTATTGGGCGAAGTCGAATGTCTGCACGCCCTTGTGTTCGGTGGTGATTTTTCCTTCGGCGGCTAGCTCTTCGACGATCTGCGAGTTGCGGTATCCCATCGGTGATTCCATTCCGACCCTCCACGCCTTGTTGTATGTTTGACGTGATGGGTCTTTTGCTAGAGGTTCCATCATGTCCCCTGCGGTGTCGTCACCTTGGAGGCCGCGCGCATCCCGCGTCAGACGCAGGACATCTTCCGCGGCAATCCGGATATCGCAAGCCGTTTGCACGCCACCGAAGAATATGGCGGATGCCCCAAATGCGGCAACCCGGTCATCAAACGCGGGAAAACCTGGCAATGCTCGACCAACCGACAGTTACGAGATGATGCCGGCACATGGACCCGCACCGCCGGATGTGGCTGGATGCTCTGGCCGATCATCGCCGGACGCAACCTGACCGATGCCAACGTCCGGTCGCTGCTCAGCGAGGAACGCATCCGGTTGACCGGATTCCGTTCGAAAACCGGCAAGAAGTTCAGCGCCGACCTTGTCATTGACCCTGAACGGGGAGCGGTCCTCGACTTCGACAGGCGCAGACGGTGACGCTGGCGGATTACGACTGTCCGATGGCAATGAAAGCGGGACGGCTGAACAACAGCGAGTACGCCCGGCTGCCCCGCTTCCACGAAACGGGTGAGAACGGTGTATCGGGAGGAGCCTGATATGGAGAGGATGCTGGACAGGCGAACATCGCTGCGAGTGGACGCGGCGCTCTATCAACGGATTCATGCCATCTGCATCGAAGTCGGGATTCCCATAGGGCTGTTCATCCGCGCGGCGGCGACCAACGTTGACCCGGGCATGCTTGAAATCGGATCCAAAGCATGGAAGACAGGAATTCACTCGCATACCCCTAGCGACAGGCGTGAAACGCAGGGGGAGTTGCGGCGGATTGATCTGCGCCTATCCGATGCGGAACGCGAGATCATCGCCCGTGCCGCCGCGAACCGGCATACGAGCCGAGCCCGCTTCATCGCCAGTCAGGCCGAACAGCTTGCCGGCGATCCGCGCGTCCGCGACATCCTCAACCGGCTTGCCGACCTCGGGTCAGACGAACTCGTCCGATACGCCCGGACCATGCTCGAAACCATCCACGCCACGGAACGCCAGATACAGACAGGTGCCCCGACTGCAAATGCTGCCACCGGCCTACACGGATGAAGAACCGATTCCGTCAAACGGAAATCCACGCTGCAGCGCGGCAAGCCCTATCACGGTGTACAAGCCGTACAGGGTGTACAAAACGCACAGTGGAGCAAGTTATACGGATTGTATGCACAATCCGAACTTGCCCCCATGCCGCCGCCGGCGACATGGGCAACAACCCGAGTGCCGAAGGCCAGTACAGGATGCGTGGAATACGCACAGCGTTCGTGCGGTGGGCGCTAGCTGGCGCTGACAGATTGGTGATGGGAGGCTCGCATGACGCGACGGAAGCAAACCAAGACAGGCGCGCGAAGGACTCGCATCATCTCGCTGCGAGTCAACGAAGACGAGGCGCATGAACTTGCCGGTCTGGCCGAACAACGAGGCGTCACGTTGTCGCGTTTCCTCATCGAGGCGGCCAGACAAGCCGGCGACATCGACAAGGCGAGGCGAGACGCTGAACAGGGGCCCGTCGTTCGAGAGCTTCAGCGCATCCGTACCGAGATCTGGCGCATCGGGCATAACGTGAACCAGGTCGCGCATAATACGAACCGGGATAAGGCAGTTAGTACGGGGCAGGAAGCGAGCGTGGTGGCGGCGGTAAGAGAGTGCGAGGAGCTGGTGAAGAGGGTGTCGGAAGTTGTTTAGTAACGTTGCTGACAGAGAAAATGGCCACCGTTCGTCGTTGGCACTGCGAGTTGAAATTAGTGTGAAATAAGCCAGGGGATTCCGGTTGGAGTCATTGCGGTTATGATGGCACCATCGATGGTGGCTGCTGCGATGCACTGCTGTTATTACGTCAACATCTATGGTGTTGCTAACCAACAGAAGGGATATCCGTGAGAATGCCGCAAGGTGATCTGACATCTTGAAAGAGTTTGACTGGTAGCGGATTGCGGAGCAAAGCGGTATGGAGTTTCAAGTACCGCGGAGTGTTCGTGCGGTACAACGTGAGTGTCCATGGACATAGGCAGTCTGCCGTTTTGAAAGATGATACGTAGTGGTAGGTTAATATAACAGTCATGCTAAGGAGAATGTCGATGAATGGTTCTGTAAAGAGGTGGTCCTTCTCAATGGAAGGAAAACCGGGAAAACCATTTTCGTTGTGACTCCGGAGCGGAAGCGCGCGGTGGCTGATATGGTAAGGGAGAATTGCATATGTGTGAGTGCATTCATTTCGTCATTGCTTGCTGACAAGGCGATGGAGAAGACTGTCGAGTGCAGCGAGGGGTAAGCGGGATGATTGCGCACGGGAAATACATCGGTGATTTCTCATCTTTTTACGAGGACTCGCATGTGCAGATGATTATTGACTGTATGGTGAATCGTTTGGACAATGAGCGCTTTTATTGCCTCGACGTTGAAAGAACGGACGATCGATTCAATGACGTGTTCTTGCTTGGTGTGCTCCGGGAGGGCCTGTGCAAGGTGAATTCTGAATTCCCTGTCCAAGGTATTGATGAGGCTGTCGTTAAGCTAGGGGAGGCAGAAGATGGTTCACTGGCACAACTCAATGGGCGATTCATTGCCTACCCGCAGTCAGGCGTGGAGGAGCGGCATCTCGGCGGCAAGAAGAAACGAAATGAGCTTGTACACCTTGTTGATTGCTCCGACCCTGAGTACAACACGTTCCATGTTGAGTTCGCCGACGTCACAATCGTGTCGGAGAGCGACACATTAACAGTGCTCGGTAGAGACTTGCGAGTACTGCCTGCAGGAGCTCACCGAGAAGAAAGACAAGGACGCTGGAAGATTCTACACGCCCACCTGCGTGGTTCGCATACTCGTCGAAATAATCCAGCCCTCCATAGGCGTGTCTACGCAAGCAAATGAAAATGACTTGTGCTTTTCAGCGATGAAGATTGTGAGGAAGAAGTATGCCGCAGGTGGATAAACAGAGCAGCTACAATTTCATAGATCTCTTCGCGGGAGCCGGAGGACTTTCCGAAGGATTCCTTCAGGCAGGCTTCCGGCCGGTCGCGCATGTAGAGATGAATGAATACGCCGCGAAAACACTCGAAACCCGCAGTGCCTACTACTATCTGAGGAGTACGGGCAACCTCGATCTCTACAAGAATTACCTATCCGGGAAAATCAGTCGTGACGAGTTCATGAAGCGAATTCCCGCTTCCGTTACGAAAACCATCATTAACGAGACGCTTTCGACTGAAACACTTTCCGCTGTTTTCAAGACGATTGACGGTATCATGAAGCTACGCGGAATTGAGAAAATAGACGTAATCGTTGGAGGTCCGCCGTGCCAGGCATACTCCCTCGTTGGTAGAGCCCAGAGCAGCCACATGGATACTCCGATGGAGGATGATCCGCGCAACTACCTGTACAAGTTGTATGCGCGATTTCTCAAGAAGTACCAGCCGCGGATGTTCGTATTCGAAAATGTAACCGGTATTGAGTCAGCCCAAGGCGGCGTCATTTGGAAGAACCTGCAGAAGTACCTCAAACGCGTCGGGTATGAGATTGAGTGCCATGAGCAGAACGCGCAGAACTTCGGCGTGCTTCAGAACCGACGAAGGATGATTATTGTCGGCTGGCTCAAAAACAGCGACTTGGCATATCCAGACTTTGTGGTTAAAAAATCGAGTGCCGTAGTGAACGACCTGTTCGTAGACCTTCCGAAGCTTCATCCGGGAGAAAGTAACAACACCTACTCGAAGGAAAAACCGAGCAACTATGTGACCGAAGCTGGCATACGCACGAAGGATGATGTCCTGACACTGCAAAATTGCCGACCGAACATCGAGCGTGACATAAAAATATACGAGAGGGCCATAGAGCTCTGGAACGATGGTCACAAGCGTCTCAATTACAACGATTTGCCCGAGGATCTGAAGACGCATAGGAACAGGCATTCTTTCACTGATCGATTCAAGGTGGTCGAGGGAGACGGACATTACTGTCACACGATATTGGCACATCTTTCCAAGGATGGTCACTACTTCATCCATCCGGACATTAATCAGCATCGGTCCATCACTGTGCGGGAAGCCGCGCGCATACAGTCTTTTCCTGACAACTACTACTTTGAAGGACCGCGTACATCGCAGTTCGTGCAGATTGGCAACGCCGTGCCGCCACTGATGGCAAGAGGCATCGCTGAGGGCATCTTTGCGCAGCTTCACAGTGAGGATACGGATGGGCAGTAGCGGAAACAGGAATCTCATACTCGAGCAGTACGGCAGATTCAAGCGGATGGAACTGAAGAAGTCGCCATTTCATTTTTTCCTTGCGGATGAGTCTCATATCGATCCGAACCCGCACCAGATTAATGCGTTCTGTACTGCCATTGATGCGATGAAAACGGGCGGCATGGTACTCGCCGATGAAGTCGGACTCGGAAAGACAATTGAGGCCGGCCTTGTCCTTCGGTACATGCTGGAATCTGGAGCGAAGAAGGTACTGATAGCGCTCCCCGCGTCACTTCGTAAGCAGTGGGAACTGGAACTCGATGAGAAGTTCGACTTGAATTCTGCGATTCTTGACCGGCTCACGGTTGAACATGATGCGGAGGACTGGCATAAAAGGCTTGATGACAGACAGAAGGTTCAGATTGTCATCACCTCATATGACTACTCGTCGAAGCTGATGAAGAGGTTCCCCGACGTGAAATGGGATTTTCTCATCATTGATGAGGCGCACAACCTGCGCAACCTGAACGGCACGAAACGTGCGAAGAGACTGTATTCCCTTTCCAAGGGGATACCGAAGCTTCTTCTTACAGCAACGCCGCTGCAGAATTCGCTCATGGATTTGTATGGGCTGATTTCCTTCATCGACCCGAGAATCTTTGGATCGGAGCAGGCATTCCGGCAGCGTTATATAAAGAACGAGGACTATGACCACCTCAAGCATGAGCTCGAGCCGGTGCTGTACAGGACTCTGCGAAAAGACGTTGCGGATTACATGCACTTTGTAAAGAGGATTTGTAGGACTGTTGATTTTCAATTGTCGCATGATGAGATTGAACTTTATGAGCGAGTCAATTTGTTCCTCAAGCGGGATGTTTTGTATTCGATTCCGACATCCAACCGGGCGCTGATTATCCTTGTCATCCGCAAGCTCATGGCTTCATCCAGCTTCGCCCTGATCGAGACATTCGAGGTGCTGAAAAAGCGGCTCGAAAAGCTGTATGAGGGCACGAAGTCGGCGGACGCGCAGGAGGGCTTCGACCTCTTCTGGAGCTTCGTCGAGGACGAGATCGACGAATCCGACTTCGAGGAGACCGAGGACAAGGACACTGCCACACAGAAAGCATACATTCAAGCGGAACTGGACGAGGTCAACGCCATCATCGACGTGTCGAAGCGCATAAAGACGAACTCGAAGGTCACTGCGCTCAAGCAGGCGCTTGAAATCGGATTCTCCTACCAGCGCGACCACAGCATAGCACAGAAAGCCGTTGTGTTCACCGAGTCGAAGCGGACACAGAAATACATCGCCGAAGAGCTCAGGAAATCCGGGTACAGCGAGGAAGACATCCTCCTGTTCAACGGAGGATTCGACGATGCCATGTCGAAGGAAATATACCAGGCATGGCAGGCGAAGAACTTCGGGAACGCGAACTACGGGAGAAGCGTCGAATACAAGCATGCCATCGTCGACTACTTCCGGGAGAACGCGAAAATGCTCATCTGCACAGATGCCGGCTCGGAAGGCCTGAACCTTCAGTTCTGCAACACGGTCATTAACTACGACCTGCCGTGGAACCCGATGAAGATTGAGCAGCGCATCGGCCGCTGCCACCGCTACGGGCAGCAAAACGACGTGGTCGCCATCAACCTGCTGAACACGCAGAACGAAGCGGACAAGCGCGTCTACGAGATACTCTCGAAGAAGTTCGAACTGTTCGAGGGAATGTTCGGAGCCTCGGACATTGCGCTCGGCGCACTGGAATCCGGCACGAGCTTCGAAAAGATGGTGCTGGACATCTACCAGAAATGCAACACAACCGCCGAATTCAGGAAGGAGTTTAACAAGCTGGACAGGAAGCTGAACGCAAAGCGCGACAAGAAGGCACGGCAGCTCCGCTCCATCCTAATCACGGAAAGCAGCGGCGCAAAGAAAAAGGCGCTCGAGGGGACGAAGAAGGACATCGACCGCTACCTGCGGCAGGTCGACTACTGGAGCAGGGTCGCAAAGCCGGAGGTGTTCCCGAACGTCCAGTACTGGAAGGTCGACGGCTGGGGCGAACAGGCCATTGGCGCGCACGGATACCTGTTCCTCGGCGCGATGTGCAACAACGCCGACATCCTCTTCCCTGTGCTGCTTATGTGTGACCACGAGGGCAGGTATGTAGACTTCGAGGAGGACGATCTCGTGCCGGAACTGGAGAAGATCGACGACTCCACAGTGAGGTACTTCATACCAACGGACGAAGAAAACGCACTGTTTCAGAAAACCTATCAGAAGCTCATCGACGAGATGCTGGACAAGCTCGAAAAGCAGACGGAACCGCTGCGGGAATACAACCGGCGCAAGATTGAAAACTGGATACGCATCCAGAACGAGCAGCTCGTCGTGCGGTACCAGGAGATGAATGCGGAAATCGAGGAATTCCGCGAACAGGAAAGAGCCTCGAACAATTTCTACGAAAAGATAGACATCAGGAAAAAGGCAGAGCAGAAGGAAAAGAAACTTGAGGAATTCCAGGCATCGTTCCATGAGCAGGACAGCCAGTTCAGGGCCGAGGGCGAACAGGAAATCAGGGAGTTCAACGGAAGCCTTGAGATTGACAACCCCATCCTTCTGATCAGCGTCGTACTGAAGTTTTAGGAGATACAGTCATGCAGAAAAAAGGAAAACTCGAGCTGACATGGGTCGGCAAGTACGATGAGGAGAAGCCGGTCGAACCGCGCATCCTCCTCGAGGACACGGAGAAGTCCTACGGCAATCCAAGCAGCGAAAATATGCTGATTCACGGCGACAACCTGATTGCGCTCCAGGCGCTGCAGCAGGACTTCGCCGGAAAAATCAAGTGCATATACATCGATCCGCCATACAATACGGGGAGCGCGTTCGAATATTATGACGATGATGTAGAGCACAGTATATGGCTTTCACTAATGAGAAAAAGATTCCTGCTGCTGCATAGTCTACTGGCAGATGATGGATTTTTCTGCTGCCATATTGATGACTCTGAAAGTCATTATTTGAAGGTGGTGCTCGACGAGATTTTCGGAAGGTCGAACTATCTCACGACCTTTTATATTCGTGTCCGTTATCCAGATAAAACGTTAAAGTCTGACATGGATTTTCATAAAGAAATTGAGCAAGTGCTCATATATCGGAAGTCTTCCGAGGCGACTCCTAATTTTGATTATGACGAGGTGGGGTACGACAAGTTCATCTACGCAATAGAAGAATTTGGCAAAGGAAAAGAAATCACATTGGGTGGTAAAAGGGTCAAAATATTCGATAAGGGCGAATACAAGATAATAAAAAAGACTGAAGGAGATGAATATGGTTTAAAGGAGATTTGGGCAACAGGGACGATTTTGGATGGTAATTCATCTGGAAGATTTTTCAGAGATTATATCAATGGTCGTTATGAAGAAGATGGATATGGTGTTCTTTATAAGGTTTATGGAATTGGTGACGACAGGTACGATTACCGTTATTTTACAGGACCCAAAAGGCAGGGGGCGACTAAGGGGAAATACTATCAAGGCGTGCCGATGGACAAGTTGGAGTCTGGAAAAATAGAACGCAAGAGGCCCATTGGTGGTTTTTATGACCTTGCAGGAAGTTTTGGAAATTGTCGACACGAAGGAGGTGTTGAATTCAGAAGTGGGAAAAAGCCAGAAGCATTAATCGAAATGATTATACGTTACTTTTCCAATAAAAACGATTGGGTACTTGATTCGTTTTTGGGAAGCGGTTCTACTACTGCAACGGCGCACAAAATGAACCGTAGATGGATAGGAATTGAGATGGGCGACCATGCCTACACTCTTTGTAAGGTTCGTATGGATAATGTCATAAACGGAGATAAGACTGGTATCTCACAGAAGGTCAACTGGCATGGCGGCGGAGGTTACCACTTCTATGAGCTTGCGCCGAGCCTGCTTGTGAAGAACGACAAGTTGCCTGTCTACCAGATCAATCCGACCTACACGTTCGAAATGCTGTGCGAGGCGATCTGCAAGATCGAGGGATTCAAATATAAGCCACAGGACGTCTTCCACGGGCACTCCTCGGAGAAGCGGTTCATCCACGTGACGACGGAGTTCGTGAACGCGGAATACATACGCTCTCTCTCCCAGCATCTCGATGAGGGACAGTCTCTCCTGATCTACGCGACGAAGATCCAGTCGGACATGATACTGCCGGACAACATCGAAGTGAAGAAGATCCCGAAGGATCTCTTGGACAAGTGCAATTTTGAAAGCGAGGTGCGGTAAATGTCAGAAACGGTATCGAAAATCAAATACGCCATGAGCCTGAGGACGCCGCAGGAGGAAGCTCTCTCTTATCTCGACGCCATCAGCACACACTGCGACTACAAGCGCGACGACAAGGAAACTGTGGAGGCCGCTGCGTCCGAATACAGTGAGAACAACAGGAAGGTTCGGTCGAAGTTCCACTTCCCGTCATTCTGCTACGCCATGGCCACAGGCATCGGCAAGACACGCCTGATGGGAGCCTGCATCTACTATCTGTACAAGACGAAGGGATATAAGCACTTCTTCATCCTCGCGCCCGGAAACACCATCTACGATAAGCTGCGCAAGGAATCCAATCCTGCACATCCGAAGTACATCTTCAAGGGGCTTGAGGCTGAGATGGGCAGGCCGCTCGTCTGGGATGGCGAGAACTACGACCAGTACCCGGTCAAGTATAAGAACGGCACCTTGTTCGTCGACCATGCGTCGGAGATCCAGCTTTTCATCTTCAACATCGGGAAGATCTTTAACAGCAAGACCGACACGCAGTTCAACTTCCACAAGTTCAAGGAGACGCTCGGCGCATCCTTCGCAGACGTGCTCGCGCAGTTCGACGACCTCGTCATCTGCATGGACGAGGCACACCATTATTATGCTCCTGCGTCCATGAAGGCAATCAACTATCTGCGGCCGATTCTCGGACTGGAATTCACGGCCACGCCGAAGTCTCTGTCGAACGTCATCTACTCGTATGACGTGGCGCGAGGAGCCGCCGAAGGATATCTGAAGATCCCAGTCGTTATGGGACGTTCCAATATAGCCGGATACAGCCAAGACGACATCGAGGAGATGAAGATCCGTGACGGACTCACCCTACACGAACATCGGAAATCGGTCCTGCGGGAATACTGTGCCAACAATGAACTCGACTATGTAAAACCAATCGTACTTATAGCCTGCAGGGATACGGAGCACGCAAAGAAGATCCGTGCCTTGGTTGACAGCGACGACTTCATGAAAGGCAAATATAAGGGCAAAGTCATCGAGATCCACTCGAAACAGACCGGAGAGGAATCTGAGAAGAACGTTCGTCTTCTTCTCTCCATCGAGAGCGCGTCGAACCCGATAGAAATTGTGCTGCACGTCTACAAGCTGAAGGAAGGATGGGACGTGAACAACCTGTTCACCATCATCCCGCTAAACGCCGCGAAAAGCGACATCCTTGCCATGCAGACCATCGGACGCGGCCTGCGCCTCCCGTTCAGCGAACAGACCGGCAACGAGGATCTGGACACGCTTGACATCGTGGCGCACGACCACTATCGGGAACTTGTAGACGAGATCAGAAACAGCGACATCTTCCGCTACCGCGACTTGGACAAGTCCGGCATCGAGGACTCGGAGTCTGTGGACGTGTCGAGCACCTTTGAAGATGGGCAGCTCTCGTTCATAGATGAAGCCATCACGTCTGCCGGGATCAAGTCCTTTGACCAGGTGCGCAATCCGCAGACACAGCTTGAAATCTATCAGGCATACGTCAAGAATTTCATGGCCTCGCAGCAGAAGAACAGGAAGTCCGATAATCCCAACCAGCTAAGTCTTTTTGACGTAGCACCGGAAGCCATGCAGACCCGCGGGACTCAACAGGCAGTCGCAAATCAGACGGTTTCTGACACCACACCAGACGCTGTGAAAGGCCAGACCGGCAAGCGCCCGATGACGCAGGAGGAATTCACGAAGACGGTTACGGAATACTCGGCGAAAGCAATATCTGTGCCGAAGATCCTCGTACAGACGACTTCCGAGGTGAAGTTCAACCGCTTTGAAGTGAAGCGGACCATACAGGACTTCGAGGTTGCCACAGCAAAGATCGAGCGCTTCGATGCAATCAACCAGCACCTTCTGACGGTTGTGGACGCGCAGGCGCTCGAGGTCGAGGATGCCAGGAACACTCTGGCGTGCATGCTGCTCGATTCCATCAGCGAGCTTTCCTACGACGACGCCGACTTCATCATCGACGTTGTGGAACAGTACCTTGCTCAGATACCCGGAGACGAGGAGGAAAAGAAGAAAATCGTCCGCCGCTATGCCGAGCTGATTGTGAACGATATCAAAAAACAGATTTACGCACACATGTACAGAAAGACGCAGGACGTCCACATCGTCCAGAAGGATCTCATCGTCTTCCGCAAGTTCGTCAAGAGCGTGAAGAAGGACGGACAGGTGCGCTACGACAAGCCGTTCACGGACAAGAGCAACATAAAGAAGTATCTCTTCACAGGCTACAAAAAGTCGTACTATCCGGCGAATGCCTTCGACAGTGACACGGAGAGGCTCTTCTCCATCATCTTGGAGGAGGATCCGGACGTGATTCGCTGGATCAAGCCGCCGCTGAACCAGCTCGGCCTGTTCTGGAAAGCCGGTCAGCAGTACAACCCTGATTTTCTCGTGGAGACGACGACCGGGAAATACATGGTCGAGGTCAAGGCGCTCAATGAAGTGAACAACGAAGAGGTTGTTTCCAAGGCACGCGAAGGCATCAGGTGGTGCACTTTCGCCACAACGGCCGATCCTGACCACAAGACATGGGAGTACCGGCTCATCTCCGATGACAACATTCATCCCGGAAACACCTGCAAATACACGCTCGGAACAGCTCATCCGATAAAGGAGGAGGACTAATGCCTGACAGATTCAAGTACGCCGAGGTCCGGCAGAAAATCATTGACGCAATCAGAACCGATCTGATTGGTCCGCTTTCTCCGGAGGAGGTTCTGGGCGAGAATCCGCGCTATGCCTATATCGTCGGCATGCTCGAGCCGCAGCGTGACGAGAATGTGCCGGACGAGAATGAACAGGAAATCGAAGCGGACGTCGACTACGAAAAGAACGAGGACTTCACTGCCGGTGAGGATGACGACAACGAGCCGATATCCACTACGAAATTCCAGCTTCCGTCATCCATCGGCATCAGCTTCTATGTGGAAAGCAGTCTCGACGGCATCTGCCTGGATGTAACCTGGGGCGATTATACGAAATCAACTGAAAAGTACATTGACAAGGAAGAAAAGGAACGCAGTCGCACTGTTTACAAGCGGATTCCCGAGAAGGAAACCGTTCATTTGAAGTTCAGTGACTTCGGACGTACGAAAGAATATCAGCTTGTTCAGGATTCGAACGTTCACGTCCATGTATCCCGCATTCCGTTGAAGAACGGGTATTCCCTCGTCACCGCCTATGTCGTGAACAAGCGGAGCAATCCGTCCAGCGACGTCGAGGGACTCATGTTCCAGGTCGGACTCAAGGCACATGCAGAGGACGATTCTGCTGTATTCATCGCCGAACACATCTGCAGGGACGTTCTCTCCACCGATGAGTTCTATTTCAAACAGCGTCCGATTATGGGACGCGGAAGAGGCTGCGCCGCCGTATGGGGAAAAGCTGAGAATGGCAGAACCGACTATGTTGAAGCTGCTTTTATCCCAGAATACGAGTATCCGGGTGTCAGTGCCGCACTCAAGGGCTTTGATTCTAAGTTCTTCTCGACCTCGCAGATGGCGGCGAAGGGTAAGAAAGCGGAAACCATTCAGAAGCTGAACACGCTTGCCGACTCTTACGAGAAGTGGATTAATGACACACTTGTCGGCAGCTCCAGAATGAGCGACCCGAAGTTTGTAGAGAAGGTCGGGAATACCGTCATCGGTCACTGCAGGGATGCCCTGCGCAGAATCCGGGAAGGCATCCGCGTCATCGAGACGGACGATATCTCCTTTGAGGCGTTCAGCTTCATGAACACTGTAATCTACATGCAGAACAGCATCAAGAATTATTCGAAGAAGCATGGTCAGGGAATCGAATGCAACTTCAAGGAGTTCGTCGATCCTAGAAAATCGGAGAACGAATTCGCATGGAGACCGTTCCAGATTGCCTTCATTCTGATGAACCTCAAGGGAATCGTGCACCCGGAAGATCCGGAGCGGGAGATCGTCGACCTGCTCTACTTCCCGACCGGCGGCGGAAAGACGGAGGCATATCTTGGACTCATGGCATTCACCATCGCCAACAGGCGGCTTCGTGCCTCTGCGTCTGACGAATACAATCGCGACGGAGGCGTGACCATCATCCTCCGCTATACACTTCGCCTGCTTACGACTCAGCAGCGTGATCGCATTACGAAGATGGTTGTTGCCGCAGAACTTGTGAGGCGGAAGAATTATCCGAAGTACGGCACGGAACCCATCAGCATCGGTTTCTGGGTCGGCGGAGGTGTGACTCCGAACAGATTCGACGACTTGTTAGAGAAACCAGACAAACGTTACGAGGCGCGGAATCGAAGAAATCTGATTTACAGGCAGCTCCTCACCTGCCCGTTCTGCGGGAAGAAACTCACAAAAGACGAGTTTGATATCGACACGGACAGAAAAACAGTGGAGATTCACTGCTCGGACGAACACTGCATGTTCTACAAATACAAGAATCCGGGAGAACGTATTTCCATTCCGGTTTACCTGGTCGATGAAGAAATCTATGCGAAGTGCCCGACCATCATTTTGTCAACCGTCGACAAGTTCGCAAGGCTTCCGTGGGATGTGAACACGAACACCCTGTTCGGTCGCGTTGATCGCAAATGCAGTCGTGACGGCTACATTGCAATCGGAGCGAAGCATCCGAAGCACAGGAAAACGGCTGTGTTGCCTGCAGCGACCATTACTCTGGTGAAGCCGTTCCTTCCACCGGAGCTGATCATCCAGGATGAGCTGCATCTCATTACGGGGCCTCTTGGAACCGTCTACGGTGCATATGAGACCATCATCGAGGATATGTGTACGCACGACGGTATCAAGCCGAAGTATGTGGTTTCCACGGCAACAATCAAGAACGCCGACAACCAGGCAAAGAGCCTGTACGCAAGGAAAAATACTACGCAGTTCCCGCCGAACGGCTTTGAAATCGGCGACAGCTTCTTCATCCGGGAGATTCCGGTTGATGAAGATCCGTTCAGAAAGTATGTCGGAATATGTGCTCCGGGACAGTCTCTGAAGACCACGCTCCTGAGAACCTATGCCATCATCCTGCAGGACGTCTATAACCTCTCTCAGCAGGAGGAGTATAAGGATGTCATAGACCCATACTACAGCCTGATTGGATACTTCAACAGCATCCGTGAGCTTGGCGGCGCGGTCAGACTTCTCCAGGACGATATTCCGAAGCGCATGTATGTGATCAGGAAGAAGTACGGCAATCCAAAGCAGCGTTATCTCAATGCAGGCAACAACGTGGAAATCACCTCAAGAATGCCATCCTGGCAGATACCGGAGAAACTCACTCAGCTCGAAGCTCCATATACGTCCCGCGACTGCCTTGATACGGCCGTCGCCACAAACATGATCGCGGTCGGCATGGATGTTGACCGACTCGGGCTCATGGTCGTGGACGGTCAGCCGAAGCAGAACTCCGAGTACATTCAGGCAACGAGCCGTATCGGTCGTGCTCATCCCGGTCTCGTCGTGACGCTGTATAACGCATACCGGCCGCGAGACCTCTCGCATTACGAGAACTTCACGGGCTACCATTCGCAGCTCTATCGGTTTGTGGAGGGAACGACTGCCACGCCGTTCTCCGCAAGAGCGCGCGACCGCGTACTTCATGCCCTCGTGATTTCTGCAATAAGACTGTTTTATCCGGAAATGGCAAACAATGAGGATGCGGCGACAATAGGTTCCCTGACGCCGGAGCAGATTAATGCGGTAAAGGAAATGATTCTTGACCGTATTGATATCGTCAAGCCATCGGCAAGAAAAGACGCCTGCGAGGAAATCGACCAGTTCATCGACTGGTGGAAACTCCAGGCAGCATCAGCCCAGGCCAGGCCTCTCCGCTACTACGTTGTGGGCACTGAGAAATACAGCAGGCTGATGAACGGTTACGAACAGCCCCATATTGAAAACGAGAAGCCTACGCTGCGATCAATGCGAGACGTTGAAAGTGCAGCGAACATGTACTACTACGACACGGAGGAATAATATGGCTGGATACGACAACAATAAACTTGGCGAGCTTCGTCCGAACCAGATCATCACGACCTTCGGCCCCGGTTCTATTGTGGATGCGGTTAAGGATTCCGTCATCATTCTGGATATCCCTTACTGGAAAGACAAAGGGATGAGGATTATAGACGGCAGACTTGCTTCCTACCTGAACGTGGATGCTTTCTACATGCCGAGAACATCCTTTGCACATGACATACCCGTGCAATCGTTCCCGCGCTGGCATGTATGCTCCAATCTCAAGTGCGGACGGCTTTTCGATGCAAGTGAATCCTTCGACCTGGAGAAGTATCTGAAATTCGGTGTGACCTGCCCGGACTGCGGAAGAAAGGCTTACCCGGCACGTTTCATCACCATCTGCGAAAACGGGCACATGTCTGATTTCCCTTGGAGATGGTGGGCTCATCACGGAGATGCCAGCTGCAACGGTAGGCTGAGAATGTACTCCACAGGAAATACGTCAACTCTGTCAGACATGTGGGTGGAGTGCTTCTGTGGCGCAAAGAGAAGCATGAGCGGCGCCACGCAGGTACAGAACTTTGAAGGGCTGTCATGCCGTGGCACGCACCCGTTTCGGCCGAACAGCAGACCTGAGCACTGCGAAAAGCCTGTCATCCCGTCACAGCGCGGCGCATCGAACGTATACTTTGCCGTGACCAGAAGCGCCATATCCATTCCACCGTGGATCAACCCGCTGTACAACCTGATAGACGAACATCTTCGGGATATCGAGCAGGCGAAGAAGATGGCGGTCAGACTCGGCGGGACCGAAGAAGACGGCTTTCAACAGATTTATGAAGAATACTTCTCCAGATATACCCGCGAGCAATTTGATAAAGCTTACGAGCGGCGCATGAACAACATCCGGGAATTTACGGAAATCAAGCGAATGGAGTACGAAGCCATAACTCATCACGATGATTCGACCTATCAGTCCAACAAGAAGCATTTCAAGGCAGAGGAAGATTCACTGCCAGAATACTTCAGCCGCTACTTCAGCCGAATCATCCGTATAACGAGGCTGCGTGAGGTGCGCGTGCTTCTGGGATTCACACGAGTTGATTCGCCTGAACCTGATGCGGATAATCAACCTAATGTGGTCTATCTGAGCAAAGGCAAGGACGAGCGCTGGCTTCCCGCCGTGGAAGTCAACGGCGAGGGAATCTTTATCGAATTCAACAGGCAGACACTCAATGAATGGCTGAGCAATCCGCAGGTAAAGAACATCTCAGAGAAGTATGTCGCTTCCTACCGGGAGTATTGCGACTCCAAGGGGTGGACGATAAAGACAGATCGTGATGCTGTTTACGTTCTCATGCACACATTCTCCCACCTGCTCATCAAGCAGATGGCCATGTCGTCAGGCTATTCCTCTTCGGCAATCAGGGAGAGAATCTACTTCGACGACAACATGGCAGGCATCCTGCTCTACACAGGGAGCTCCGACAAGGAAGGATCTCTCGGCGGTCTCGTGGAACTCGGTACGGCAGACCAGATGACAAACCTCATGCGGGACGCGTTTCAGGAGGCTCTGGTATGCACGAACGACCCGGAATGCATGAACACGCTCCCTGCCGGCAAGAACTCTAACGGCGCGGCATGCCATTCATGCTGCATGATATCGGAAACCGCATGCGAGAACGGGAACCGCATGCTTGACCGTGGACTCGTTGTTCCGCTTGCGGAACGCGAGGAGACCTCGTATTTCAGAGAGCTGGTGAATGAACTGTGTCAGGTGGAGATTTGAAAAGGGAAATACTGCTGAATACGATAAAGGCAGATGCCGCCAACGGTACCGACAATGCCACAGATATCCTGCACCGGCAATACCCAGGCCTGTCATCGGCAGATTGCGCGGAAATAGCTGCGACAATCTGTGCTGCTCTGACCACGGAAAACACTGAGAAGGTTTCTCTTGTCGTGACCGCGCCACCGTCGTTCAGAATCAACGCAAAGCCGACAATGACCGTTGTCCAGTCCATGCTCGAAGGAGCGAAAAGAAACATCCTGATAACCGGATACTCTCTTTCCTCATATTTCTCCGAACTGACAGACACCATCATCGAAAAGAGCCAGAAAGGCGTATTCGTCAAATTCTTCATCAACAACGTTGAGAAGCAGCCGGATGTCGGCAAACTGCTCCGCTACAAAGGGCGTTTTCTTCAGATATATGACTACAGCAATGAGGAAGACAAGATGGCGGCTCTTCATGCCAAGGTCATCTCCGTGGATATGAGGCAGACGCTGATAACCTCCGCAAACCTGTCATATCACGGTCAGCAGGGCAACATCGAACTTGGAGCATTGATTGAGTCAGAACATACGGCAAAACAGCTTGACGAAATGATGACGCAGCTTATCTTTAAGAAGATATTCAGAGAAGTGTGACGCATGGAGGTGATGCCGGTGTTAGACGTTTTGACGAAGGAACAGCGGCATCTCAACATGTTGTGCATACACGGGAAGTACCTTCTCGAAAGAATACAGGTACCGCAAGAACGACAGTCGACATCCTGACCAGCTGGACATCATGTTTCAAAATACCGTACAGTTGGATATCATCTTTGTTTGAGTATCTCATTGTATTCGAACATATGTTCGAGTATGTGGTAAATTAGGCTCCATGGCAAGCAAACATGGCATGTTCGATGAGTTCGAGAAGCGGAGGCTCAATCGTTTGGCGCCGGTTTATATCAAGCGACTTGCGGAGGGGCGACCGTTCAAGGTGACGGTTCCTGCGGGTGCTGCTGGCCGGTATTTCCTTCAGCTGTTGAAGATTGAGCGGGGACGGCAGATGCGTGTCACGGGCCAATATATCCCTGAAATCCCGTTTGGGCAGATGGTGTATGAGAAAGAGTGTGAGGATGTCTCCGGGAATGGCGGTTGGCCGAGGGATCATGGGGAATCCGACCTTGATTGGTCGTATTGTGGAGGGTGAGTTATCCACATTGTTGAAGCTGTGAAATCCTGAATCCATCTTTTATCCACATTTTTCGTGCGCAGCTCGATTGCTCCGGCGGTTTCTGGCAGTGTTGTAAGTGACCTGTGCCCGCGGAAGGAATGCGAGTGAAGATGAAGCGTCGATTTGTGCTAGACGATTACTTCGAGGACAACCCGATGCCGGTGTCTGGGGACGATCTGTTGTGGTGGAATCAAGCAAGCGGATTCACGGTTCTCCCGGTGGTTTCGAAATGTGAAGTCTGGTTGACTGAGACATTCTTGGATTTCACTGATTGCGACGATGCTGAGCCTGATCCGGTGCGTTCTCCGTTGAAATGGGTGGATTGGATGAGGTCGATGGGCGATAGCGAGTAGCTGCCTTTAGGATGTGTCATGCTTTGCACATCTGTTTGGTTGTTGGATCTCGTGACGGTTGGCTGAACACGTGGAATGGCATAAAGCGTGCCCAACGGTCTTGCCACACGATGGAACGGGAGAGGCCGGAACTGGTACAGCTCGCCCGTTCGGACACCCGCCAGTCGGTGCGCTACCGGTGGGAGCAATGGCGACGCTGGGCCGAATGGAAAGTACGGCAAGACCATACCGACTGGAATACGCTATCACGGCGCGAGAGGACAACGATGACAAGACGATGACAGGAGGCTCGCATGACGCGACGGAAGCAAACCAAGACAGGCGCACGAAGAACGCGCATCATCTCGCTGCGCGTCAACGAAGACGAGGTGCGGGAACTTGCGGTAGTGCCCGAAAAGTTGCGCACTTTGGATCATGGCCGTCCATGGAGCGATGA
>ERZ1026874.47-NODE-47-length-81359-cov-61.216472_pt1 | contig 81359 bp, 122 predicted proteins | sample MGYA00380167_ERZ1026874 | MGnify/ENA primary metagenome ERZ1026874 (study PRJEB33269, sample SAMEA4719803) | human gut metagenome | biome: human-associated habitat; feature: organic feature; material: feces | place: Cameroon | collected 2013-10 ...
CAACTTAAAATTGGGTACCTTTTTCAGTGCCCTCCCAGGGCATCGCCCTGGGTAATCATGGACGCAAGCCTGTCGCCCTGAAAGGGCAAAAGCTTTAAAGAATCTGCAGAAAATCTCTTTATTCTGCAGAAGCCTCGCCCTCTTCCTCCTCATTCTCCTCATCAGGAGCCATCGTCTTGAGGTCCTTCATAGACAACTGGCGGTTGATGGCAGCATTGAAAGAGATGATGGTCTCGCTGCGAGACAAGCCCAGAGGCTGCAACTTGTCATGGATAATCTCCAACAGATGATGGTTGTTGATGGCATAAATCTTGATGAACATATCAAAACCACCCGTGGTATAATGACACTCCACTACCTCAGGAATCTTCTTCAGCTCTTCCACTACCTGGTCGAACTTCTCAGGTTCCTTCAGGAACAAACCCATGTAGGCACAAGTCTCATAACCGATCTTCTCCGGATCGATGATAAACTGTGAACCCTTGATAATGCCTAGGTTTGATAGCTTAGCCACACGCTGATGAATAGCTGCACCGCTCACATTGCAAGCGCGTGCTACTTCCAAAAATGGAATACGGGCATCCTGAGAAATCAGCTTCAGGATCTGCCTATCTAATGAATCTAATACTTGTTTTGCCATTTCGATATTGTTATTTGCGTGCAAAGTTAGCACTTTTTTTTAAGAAATGCAACTTTTTAAGAGAAAATGACAACAAATTAATATTATTTTTCCTTTCAGACCACTTTATTGCCCTTTTTCTACCGCCGAATAGCTAATTTTTAGTGCTTTTGCCTCGCGCAAAGCCTGCTTCACATCGGTAATCACACCCATCTTCGTCTCTCTGTCGGCCTTGATGGAAACGGTCATTAGCTTCTGGTCTTCCGGCGACATGCGCTTCTTCTCGGCACTGATGTAATCCATCACCTCGGGAGCCGTGGCAAACTTATCGTTCAGCTGTATCTGCGTTCCCGCACCCACCTTGCCCTGCTGGTCCTTGGTAGGCTTACCGATATAGATATGGCTCACCGCCGACTTCTTGGTCAGTCTGGTAAGATGCTTTCCCTCGGGCATGCGGCATTCCACCTTCAAGGTAACCTGCCTCATGTGGGTAACAATCATGAAGAAGAAGAGCACGGAGAAAATCAAATCAGGCAGCGATGAAGTATTCAGTCCCGGCACCTCGTGCGATTTTTTGCGGAAATTCATCATTTCGTACCTCCTTTCTGTTCCTCGGCATTGGCATCAATGCGCTTGTCAGAATAGGTTGTGGCGTTGGCATACGATTCCGTGATGCGCTGCGGACAGAGCTTTCTCACTTCCTCCTTCTGGTCATTGCCCAGTTGGGCATAATTCATGTGATATTTCTTCTGCGAAGTCTCGTTTCTCAGTTGGCTATATGCCTCCATCAGTTCGTTCTGCATCTGGAAATAGAGATTGTAATCCGCTTCCCTGTCGCTCTCCACGGAAATCAGATGCTTCTTTCCCAGGCGATGCACCAGTCGGATAACCTCGTCTTTCAGTTGTCCCACCTTCATCGGGCGGTCGTTAACCAGCAGGCTATCTCCTGCCGTAAGACGGATAGCCAGCAGGTTCTCCTTATCCACCACCGATTCCTGTCGCTCCTTGTTCTGAGGCTCAGGCGAAGGAAGCTGGCGCAGCAATCCCTTATCCACATCCATCGATGTGGTGACAAGGAAGAATATCAGCAGCATGAACGAGATGTCGGCTGTTGAGGTGGTATTCAATCCCGGGGTTTCGTGACTTTTCCTTCTAATCAGCATTTTCTTGAATTATTTTTTCTTACGAATATAACGGGTGGCACCAAAGCACACGGCGCCGATGCCTGCCACCAGCATCAAGAGCGAAGTGATGACAAACATATCTGAAAGCTTCAACCATATCCAGTCGGCATAGTTCTCACCATTGATCAGCATCGGATCGGAACTTCCCAAGAGGAAGGAAAGCACCAGGATGGCAAGTGTGCCCAACCAGGTGATGCGGAAGATGCGGCGCACAGGCACCCCATTCACCACCGCCTCCGACTTGGCGCCCCGATAATCCCTGATCATCGAATAGACAGCCAGCCCCACGCCTCCTATCAGGAAGAGCCACATCAGGATGATGAGCACATCCGTAAAGAGCGGCGCATTGAAGTCGGGATTCTCCAGGAAAGGCATGTCGTAGCCCACCAGGAAGAACAGTGCGAACACTACCACCGCCAGGCCTATCAGTATGAAGAACACCTGCTGTGATATCTGCTCGGCAGACTTATTTCTTTGAACTTTGAACTTTGAACTTTGAACTTTCAACATGGAACTTTGAACTTTGAACTTTCAACTTTGAACTTTATGATTAGTAAAGCCGATGAATTCTTCACTCTTCGTTCTTCACTCTTCACTTATTCTTGGCAATAATATCCATTAACGTTACAGCCGATTCCTCCATCTGGCTGGTAAGATGCTCCACCTTCGAGAGGATGTAGTTATAGAACACCTGCAGAATCAGCGCCACGATGATACCGAAGATGGTGGTAATCAGCGCCACCTTCATACCCGAAGCCACGATGGTAGGACTGATATCGCCTGCCTGCTGAATCTGGTCGAACGACATCACCATACCAATCACCGTGCCCAGGAATCCGAGCGATGGTGCCATGGCGATGAAGAGCTTGATCCAGGAGCATCCCTTTTCCAGGTTTGCCGCCTGCACGGTGCCATAACCGCTGATAGATCGCTCGATGTCGTCGAGGCTTTCGCTGATGTGCATCAGTCCCTGGTAGCAGATAGAAGCCACCGGTCCGCGGGTGTTGCGGCAAAGGTCCTTCGCCCCCTCCACATCACCAGCCGTCACCTTCTGGTCGATATCCGCCATCAGTTTCTTGGCATTGATTTCCGAAAGACTGAGATAGATGATTCTCTCGATGCAGAACGCCAGACCCACGATAAGGGCGATGGCAACGAGCGACATAAAGCCGGCATTACCCTCTATAAACTTCGTTTTAAGAGCCTGATGGAATCCCATGTTCTCCTCTTGTGCCATCATTGGCAGAGAACACATGCTAGTGAGAATGAATATTGCGAAACGCGCAATAGCTGTATTTTTCTTCATAATCATATATACCTTATTATATATATAAAAAAGCGGAAAGAGGGGGATTCGAACCCCCGATTCCCTTTAGGGGAATACACGCTTTCCAGATGTGAAGCTTTTCGACATAACTATCTCAGCTTCAATTAATTACAGAGACCCGATTTTCAATTTGCAAGCTATTTGCAAGCACGCTATTTTTTCGAGTTACACAATATGCAGAAATATTAATTATATTTAAATATATCCACATATATTTTGATATATCATTTTTTTCATTTATCTTTGCGTTTGAATTTATAACATAGTGCAAAGATATAAAGAAATCCTTTAATCCTGCACACATTTAAACTATTTAACATGGTAACATCAGTTCAACCAAACATAAGCCCAACTGCCCGATATACAATATCGGAGACCTGCGAATTATTGGGCATACATCGCAACACCCTGCGTTCCTATGTGAACGCAGGGTACATAAAGACCATGCAAAAGGTTCATGGGAAACGTTTCAAGGGTTCAGAGATTCTTCGTTTCTGGAATACCTTTGTGTAAACATGGGACCAGTGCCAAGCAGCAGCCATTCACATGATACACCATACCTTTCAGCGAGATAAGCAAGATACTCTACACGGAAAGTACGCTTATCTCTGTTATGCTTTAGGGTATTCATGTTTCCGTAGTTCAGACCGAACTCTCTTGTGAAAGTCTGTAATCCCTTTATTCTTCTTTGGTCTTTAAGAACATCGAGTGCCTTGAAGAATCTGTCGCTTATATCCAGGGCACGATCGGGAATATTCAATTTCATTTCAATGCCATTTTTTCAAGTAAGTCCATGAGACGTGCATTGATTTCATCCTGCCTCTCCACATGCTTTGTTATCGCCTCGGTTTGCTTTTTGATAATCTCAATCAAATCGGCATCACTTTGAATGCCGTTGTTCTGATTACCGGAGCCATTGTTCACATTATTCTCTGCATTTAAGAATGGTGATGACTCTATCTCGAAAGCCTTGACCTCTTCCTCACCAAACTCATCGTACAGTTTCTTAAACTGTGCAGGTGTAGGGTCTATGCCCTCAGACTCGTATCTCGAAATGTTAGATTGGGAAATTCCCATAATCTCTGCCAGCTTGGACTGAAACAGTCCGTGAGCCTTTCTGAATTCTTTATATTTGAACATATCTGTATAAATTTGTTAAATTTGACTAAATCTTTTCGATATATTTGCATATATCAGAATATATTTGTATCTTTGCATAAAGATATAAAACATAGTGCAAAGATAATGGAAAATATTCAAACATCAAACACTTTTGAGGAAAAATCTCAAAAAATGACCTTAAAAGGTTATTATCAGGGGTTGCCTATGAGAAGCGCCCCACGATACGACTTCATTACGGAAGTCGCTAGACGCTGCAAGGTTACCGAGCAGACAGTTAGAAATTGGGTTCTATATGGTATGAAGCCACAGCAGCACATCCATGTAGAAGTATTGAGTGAGCTAACAGGCATTAGCGAGGAGGACTTATGGAAGGACTAGAGTTCTACATGTTCGAGGATGAGCTATGGTGTAAGACGTCAGACGGGAAAAACTTCATGGTTGACGAGACACATACAGAGTTAGTGAAATACATTCTGGAGAAGGTTCGCACTTGCTATCCCGAGGCATATAAGGCTTTGGAGAAGATTTATGCCAAGAGCGCACCTAACGAAAGCTACTATCAGTACCTCATGATGCGCCGATTTTGCAAATGCAACTTTTGTCGACTCGACACTACGGCTTTTGATGTCGTCGATGTTGACAAGGATGGAAAGTTTAACTTCGAGAAGGTCGAATGTCCCATGCGTGGTGAATGTCCTTATGAAGGTATCGTATGTATGCCAAGGTTTAATGCTAATCTTTCTACTGCGGAGTTGCGGGTAATGAAACTTCTTTATGAGGGACGAAGCGAGCAGGAGGCGGCAGCGGAGCTATTCAACTCTCCGAACACGATACACCAGCACGTTAAGTCTGTGTATGTAAAACTAGGAATACATAAGCTCTCAGAGTTTATCACCTATGCGAATAAGAACAATTTGTTTAACAATTAAATATTAGATTATGCCAATTATTAGAAAGAATGACGTTGTTACAGAGCGTCCAGTGATTATCGTACTTTATGGTACTCCAGGTACCGGTAAGACATCTTTGGCTACTACAGCCAACAGTCCTTTACTCATCGACACCGACCGAGGATTTGACCGTGCCGTTCAGCGTCCAGACATTGTTGTCACGGCTTCACGTTGGGAAGACATCTACAATGCTGAGGTTATCGGTTCCTATGTTGTTGAGGATGGCAAGCAGGTTTGGAAGCCAGGTTTGATCAGTGAGTGTAAGACCATCGTAGTAGACACAGCCAAGGCTATGCTCGATGACTATCTCAACGCTTTTGCTATTCAGCAAGACCCTAAGTTGGGAACTAACTCATTGAAGCGATATGGCGTGATGGGAGAATTGTTCAAGCAGTTTGTCGGTATTCTCCGTTCAAACAATTCAGACATCATCTTCATCTGCCACGACAAGGAGACACAGGAGGGAGACTACATTAAGCATTCTCCAGACTGTACAGGACAGAGCAAGGACTTGCTCATCCGTATTGCGGACCAGGTAGGTTACATCTGCAAGGAGAACGGCAATCGCGTCATCAAGTTCGAGCCACAGGACAATCGTGTTGGTAAGAATGTTGCAGACCTGCAGGACACTTGGATTCCAGCTTACGGAACAGAGGAGTTTGACACTTGCATGGCAGACATCATCAAGAAGGTGAAGAAAGCCATTGTGAATAAGTCAGATGCTCAGGCTAAGGCGCAGGAAGCCGTTGATGATGCTCGAAAGAAGCTTGCAGCCGTGGAGACTGTAGATGATGCGAATGCTCTCATCGAGGTTGCCCACGGATTGAACAAGATTCATCAGAAGGCATTCATGAATCAGATGATCAAGGAACTTGCTGTCAAAGGCATTGACTTTGACAAGAAGGGCAAGAAGTTCGTCAAGCACGAGGATGCAGCATGATGAAGCCTTTGATTAGAGTTACCCAGCTAGAGAGCTTCAGACGGTATATGTCTGGCGAATATGCTTATGTTACAGAGCAGGACGTTATAGACAATATCACTAAGAAGTTTGAGGGCAACGATTACACAAGAATAGGAACTGCCTTTCACTCCATCGTGGAGACTGGCAGTCCCCATTGCTTCAAGGAGCCGGAAGGTGTTCGTCATTTCACCTATTATAAGAAAGATAAGACAGAACCAGTTCCGAAAGGAAGAAGGTTCGTCTTTGATGAAGGTGAAGCGATTCTTGACATTCCTCAATGTAAGGTTGCTTTGAAATACAGAAATGAGCATCCTGGCGCTTTTCATGAGGTTCGTGAATACAAGGATTTCGGCGATGCCGTTATCACGGGATGTGCCGATATGATTGACGGACTAGAGATAAGAGACATCAAGACTAAGTACGGACCGATATCAGACAAAGACTATATAGACAGTTGCCAATGGCAGCTTTACCTAGAGTTGTTTGAAGCTGATGTGTTCCATTTTGACTTGTTTGTCTTTGAGGGCTACAATAAGGATAAGCACAAGGGAGACGTGAGAGGTCTTAAGCTTACTCCTTATGAGCCAGCAATCACTTGTTACAGATACCCAGGGATGGAAGACAAGAACCATGCGTTATTGCGTGACTTCCTCAAATGGGTAGAAATGAGAGAATTATTACCATATTTACCATTAACAGAATCAGATGGCTAATACAATGACAGGAAGGGTATTGCTCATCGGCAATGTCGAGGAAATACCAAGTAAGAGCGGTGGAGAGCCGTTCAGAAAGAGAGTTGTGGTTCTTAACTGTACGCATTCGAATTTCGGAGAGGTGTACGAGAACTACCCAAGTTTTGAGTTCAGCGGAAAGCATGTAGATGATCCTGCGGCTTTTGCGGTTGGCGAGATTGTTACCATATCCTTTGCCCTTCAAGGTACCAAGTATCAGAAGAGTGCAAATGACCCGGTAAAGTATTTCAATACCATTTCGGGTTACAAGATAGAAAAGTATCAGAGAGGTGGCCAGACGCAGCAGCAAGCTCCACCACAGCAGCCGCAAGGAGTTCAGTCACCGGCACCGCAGCCGGGCAAAGATGATGACTTGCCATTCTAGTTATGATTTTCAATCTCAACAATGACAAGGACAGGGCAGACTATAAGGACTATTGCAATGGTCTTTACATGGATGCCTTGAAAAGCGGAAAGGGTTTTATCGTGGAGGTGAAGAAAAAGTACCGTCCACGTTCCCTTGCCCAAAACAGCTATCTGCACGTTTGTCTTCAATATTTCGCATCAGAGTTCGGCTATGATGAAGAATACGTGAAGTACAACATTTTCAAGCAGATAGTAAACAGAGAAATCTTTGCTAAGCAGAGAACTAACAGAAGAGGGCAGCCTGTCACCTATTGGAGAAGCACGGCTGACCTTGACACAAAAGAATTAACAGACGCTATTGAGAAGTTTCGGAACTATTCAAGTATGGTTGCAGGGTTGTATATACCAGAGCCTAATGAAGAAGCAGCCTTGCTTGAAGCTCAGAAACAGATAGCATTATATGAAAAGTATTTATAATTATGAAATCAGATTTGAAAAATTATGTTCCTGAGAACATTGAGTTTGTTTTGGAGGACGGTGTAAAAGACATGTTCCCAATGGAGTTGGACTTCCTTGCTTTGACCGAGGAGAACCTTTGCGGAGAGAAGCCTTTGAAGAATAAGGCAGACATCCTTAAGTTTGTCGGAAAGCACTTCACGGCAACCTTCCCTGACAATGAGTTGGTTACACGCTTCCTCGATGAGTTCGAGAAGAAGAACATCAGAGAGGAGTATTGCACACTCGAAGAGAACGTGGTGCCAGCTCGCAAGCTGGAATTGGAGGAGGCTTTGGAAAAAGCCAAGAAGATGAAGAAGGATGCAGAAGAGGCTTATGCTTCTGTCCTTATGGAAGTAGCCAAGTACGCCGCTGAGGTGCGCCAGGGAACTGTTGATATGCGTCTTAAGTCGAAGAACGTGTTCTGTATTGCATTGGCAGGTTACTATCTCGTATATAATTGGGATGCAAATTCAGAGAAGTTCCTGCTCGCTAAGGCTTATGCCATCCCAGACCGTTCTGAGATTTGGGCTAACGAGGTCAAGAATCGCGAGAGTATGAAGGAGGTCTTCGGATTGGAGTTCCCGGAAGAGGAGCAGCCAAAAGAAGAAGCTCAATCAGAGCAGTCTTCAGATGATGACGATGATGAATTACCATTCGGCGAGTAATGAAGTACACTCTTAGAAATTATCAAAAGCAAGCTAGTGATGCAGCCGTAAGGCTGTTCACTAGCAAGGCTGACAAGAACGGATTGGTTATCCTGCCTACGGGTGCAGGAAAGAGCTTGGTGATAGCAGATATTGCCTCTCGCCTGGAAGGACCGCTGTTAGTCTTTCAGCCCAGTAAGGAAATTCTTCAGCAGAACTTTGCCAAGCTGCAAAGCTATGGTATCTTCGATTGTGGTTGCTATAGTGCCTCTGTGGGATGTAAAGATATAAACAGAATAACCTTTGCCACCATTGGAAGCGTGATGAACCATATGTCGGATTTCGATTGTTTCAAGAACATCATAATTGACGAATGTCATTACGTAAACTCTAAAGCTGGGCAGTACAAGGAGTTCATAGAAGCGAAGAACAGACAGGTTGTTGGATTAACAGCCACACCATACCGTCTTGATCGTGCCGAAGGAGGTTCCATCTTGAAGTTCCTCACGAGAGTCAGACCTAGAATATTTTCAAAGGTTATCTATTGTTGCCAGATTGGAGAGCTGCTTTCCAAAGGCTATCTCGCAGACTTGCATTATTATGATTTGACAGAATTGGATTTAAGAAGAGTCAGAAGCAATTCCACCGGTGCAGATTATGATGAAAGAAGTCTCCTCGCAGAGTACGAGCGTTGTGGATTCTATGATAAGCTATCAAATACAGTAGTCAAGGTTCTGCAGCCTAAAAGCGGCATACCTAGAAAGGGAGTACTTGTATTTACCGCTTTCACAAAGGAGGCTAGGCAGCTGGTTGATAAGCTTCAATCACTCAGAATCAATGCCGCCATCGTGACAGGAGAAACCCCAAAAAAGGAACGTGAAGCCATTCTCGAAGGATTTAAGAGGAGAGAAATAAAGGTTGTTGCCAATGTAGGTGTACTGACTACGGGGTTCGACTACCCTGCCCTAGACACTGTTGTCTTGGCACGCCCGACGAAATCTCTTGGACTCTACTACCAGATGGTAGGTCGCGCTATCAGACCTTTTGAAGGCAAGGATGGGTGGATAGTTGACTTGTCGGGAAACTATAGCCGGTTCGGAAATGTCGCAGACCTCTTTATTAGCAGACCTCCAGGAACCACGAAATGGGCGGTGTATTCCAGAGGAACACAATTAACTAATGTCGTACTAAGATGAGCGTTCTAAATGAGCTTATTGAATATAAGCAAAGAGATTCCGCATCAGGAACTGAGTATTTAACTCTCTGTCCGCATTGCAGAAAGGGAGTATTTACACAAGAACCAATTTATGTAGGAAGTTTAGCTTGCCGTTTATGTGTTGATTTTTCGAACATGACGGACAAATATGTTACATGTAAATTCAAAAGAAATGTTTCCATTTTATAAGAAAAAGAAGAAATCTCCTTCTGCTCCAAAAAAGAGAAAGAAGAGTAAGCCGGATTTAGTCAAGAGACTAGACAAGGTATTTGCGTTGTATATACGTCTGAGAGACTGCATGCCAAGCGGCATGGGACAATGTATCAGCTGCGGAAAGATAAAGCCGTACAGAGAGCTTGATTGCGGTCATTTCTTCGGACGTTCCAACATGGCCACCCGATTTGATGAAGATAACTGCAATGCAGAATGTATCGGGTGCAACAGAGTGAAGTCAGACCATCTTATATACTACCAGGAGAATCTGATAAAGAAGATTGGTGTTTCCCGATTTTCCACCCTGCGAGAGCGTGCTCACTCCATCAAGAAATGGGATGACGATGAGTTGGAGAAAATGATTAAGTATTATACTAATGAAGTAAAGAGGCTGAGTTATGAGAAGGGTATCACCGTTAATCTGTAAAAAATATAAGTCCCCAGTGTTTCACAACACCGAGGACTTGAACCAATTAAAATCCTATAAAGATTATACTTTAAAGGGATTTGTTTGCAAAGGTAATGAATTATTTTCAAATTGCCAAATAAATCCCATAAAAAAAGCCCGCTCACCAGCAGGCTAAAGAGGAATCCTATAGCATTCTTTTTTAACAGACGCTATGGAAAAAACTTATTGCAAAGGTACTAAAAAATATCGAGATAGCCAAATATATATCCAAATATATTTTGGTATTTTTGTATATTTAACTTAATTCTTTTGCATATATCAAATAAAATTCGTAATTTTGCATTAAAGAGGAAATAATAGTAATAATTAAAATATTATACAATATGGAAGAGACGGAATTTCTCAGAGATTTTGAAGGAATCAAGGACTACAGAACGTTCTTGGTAGGCTTGGACAAACAGTTCAAGTCGGCAGGTGTGTTGTATCGTGAGTTTAAGATTTTGGAAGGGATGGCTTCTATCGCTTTAAAGATTAGCCCTTCTATCCACAATTTTATCTCTAAGCAGCAAAGTGCTGTTTACAGTAAGTTACAGACAGAAGTTGACTCCCTGGCAAATAGTATAAAGCGAGGTAAGATATGCTTCATTAAGAACGAGGACTTGAACCAATAAGATTATGAAATATAATTGCATCAGAAATAGTGATTCTCCAGAAGTAATGAGAGCAAGGATGAAGCACGGTATAGCTGCCTACGGCATCTACGTTGCTCTTATGCAACTATTGGAGGAAGACGAGGATCATAAGCTGTCAAAGGATTATTCTATGATAGCTTATGAGATGCGTGTTGATGTTTCCGTGGTGCAATCTGTAGTTGAGGATTTTGATTTATTTGAGGTTGAGGAAGAATATTTCTATTCTAAGGAACTTTCAGACACTATCGAGCAGGCAAGAAAAGTCAGCGAAGCTAGAGCTAGAGCCGGTCGTGCCGGAGGTGCAGCAAAGGCTAGAAATTTTGCAGAAAATGCCAAAAAATCTTCTAGCAAATGCCAGGCAAATGCTAGAAAAAACGTAGCAAATGCTAGCGAATCTCTAGCAAATGCTACAAATTCTCTAGCAAATGCTACAGAAATCCTAGCAAATGCTAGCGAATCTCTAGCAAATGCTAGAAAAAATGTAGCAAATGCTAGAAACCCAAAAGAAAACGAAACAGAAAAAGAAAACCTTCCCCCTAAAACCCCTATAAAAGAAAAAGATAAAGAAAAAGAAAATTGTCTTAGCAGACGGCTGAGTTCTAACGAACTCTTTCTCACGCCCGAGCGTACGAGCGCGTGTAAGAAGCCACAGAAAGAGCCAACTCCGTGCCATAGGGGTCGTCAGATATTCGAGGCTTACTTCCTAGAGCTATACGGAGAACCTTATTACTGGCAGGCTAAAGACGCAAAGGCTATGAACTCTATTCTAAAGAAAATCGCTTTTGCTAGAAGCCATAGAACGGTGCCGCTGCCGACTGATAACGAGAGCCTGCTAAAAGCGTGGGGTGAGTTCCTGCATCTTATAGACAAGACTTGGATAATGAACAATTTCTCCGTCAACAAGATAGACTCTCAGTATAACGAGATAGTTTCAGAAATGAAAAATCATAAACAAAACGTAACAAGCAATGGAAACAAATACAGAAAAGAATCAGGCGTCCCGAAGTATGAGTCCAAAGCAGCCTATGAATCGGGGTTTGGCTCTGCCAATAGATAATCGGGTGATAAAGAATACCCTCTATGCTTTCTACAAGCGAGAGGTTGAGAAGAGAAAGAACGAGTTCATCTTCACCGAGGAGATAAAGAATAACTTGTCTGTCGTTGGTGATTTCCTCACTACGGAGACACGTTTCTACGGGTTGTTTCTGCCAGGAAGTATTGGAAACGGAAAGACTACGATGCTTAAGGCTATCCGTGACCTGCTCGTTTATCTCGCAGATACCAATCAAATCAGATTTTGCGAGGGAGACAAATATCCCCGTTTCATTTCTGCAAGAGAAATGGCGAACGTGGCAAAAGCTCCGACAGACTTCCGTGCTCTCAAAGATACGAGATACCTTCTCATTGACGACCTTTGCGAGGAGCCAACTGAGGTTGTGAGTTTCGGCAACTGCATTTATCCGTTTACGGAGCTGATTGAATACCGGTATGAGAATCTACTTCCGACTTTTATTTCAAGTAATTTCGGAGCGGCTGATATATCGGAGAAATACGGAAATCAGCGTATCGGTGACAGAATGAAGGAAATGTTCAAGATAGTTAGTTTCAAGGAGGAATCGTTCAGATGAGTTTAGCACAATCACCGTATCAGAATCAGCCATTAGTGAATGACTCTAAGGCTGAGCAGTATGTTATCGGAAGTCTTCTCATTGACCCTACGGCTTACACCGTAGTCAGTCAGTATCTAGATGAAGACTGTTTCTATGACCCTATATGCCGTGATATTTGGAAAGCCGTTGACAATATGGGCAAGCACGGCATGCCGATAGATATCATATCCGTGTCATCCGAACTTGGCAAGCAGAAGTCGAACGTGACTTCATTGGACTTGATGAATATTTCGGCACAGATTGCTTCGTCAGCCCATGTAGAGTATCACGCCATCAGATTGCAAGACCTTGGCAGGCGAAGAAAGCTATGGGTAGTAGGCCAGCAGCTTTCCAAGGTGGGACTGTCGGAAGAAGTGCTGACCGCAGATGCCCACCAGGAAGCGATTGAGAGTATCGGAGGAGTATTCGAGAAGGCTGATGGAGTGTTCACGCTCAATGATGCCATGAACAGCCTAAACGAGATAATGGTTAGGAATGCCACCGTTGGAGGTGTTACGACAGGAACCAAGACTGGCATGGAAAGATTCGATGAAAAGGGAGGACTGCAGAAGTCTGACTTGATTATCGTAGCCGGTGAAACTTCTCAGGGAAAGACGAGTCTCGCACTTTGCATGACAAGACACGCCATCGAGGACGAAGCAAAGGTTGCTTTCTACTCTATGGAAATGACGAAGGAGCAGCTTACGGCACGCCTGCTTTCCGCCAAGACGAACATTCCAGCAAACAACATTCTATATTCGGGTAGTCTGGCACCAAGCGAAATAAGGATGATTGATGATGCTAGAGGAAAGTTGCCCGGAGAGAATTTATTCTTTGATGACAAGAGTACGTCAAACATAGACTCTATCCTTCTTTCCATCCGAATGCTTAAGATGCAGAAGGACATAGACGGAGCTGTAGTTGATTACTTGCAGATTCTCAACGTAAACTCCAGGAGTACGAGTTTCAGCAGGGAGCAGGCTATGGGTGATGCAGCACGAAGATTCAAGAACCTTGCCAAGGAGCTGAACATATGGATCATCGCCCTAAGCCAGTTGTCTAGAGACAGTAACTGTCCCGAGCCAAACTTGAACAGACTGCGTGATAGCGGACAGATAGGAGAAGCTGCCGATGTTGTCATCCTAGTCTATCGAGCAGAGTATTACAACAGAGCGTACCCTGCCCCATTCGACAATAAGGATGACTACCCTACTGACGGAACGGCCATGATAGATGTTGCCAAGGGACGTAATATTGGAACATTCAAATTCTTTATGGGATTCAACAAGAATACGACAAACTTTTTCAAGACAAATTTAATCAACGAAGAAGTGCAGGTTCCTTTCGAAAAGCCAGAAGAGACGGATGCACCATTCTGATAATCAGATAGTTATAAAGTATAATAATTTAGTATTTTTAACTAAAAAAGTCGTTAGTATATTTGCATATATCAGAAAATTTTCGTACCTTTGCATATAGATAAGAGGTAGTACTTTTGGATATACAGGAGCTACCTTATAAGTTGAACCAATTAAAATTATAAAGATTATGAAACATTACAGCAAATTCGTTATTGATACAGTAGAAGAGTTGAAGAAGGAAATCCTCGTTAACTATGGATATGGTGAAATTAAACAGATAGTTGAGGGAATTGCGGCAGACGAGGAGACAGCCAAAGTGTTTCTTAACACAGACTTCGGTGAGAACCTTGTACCAGACGGAGTAACTCCTTACTTGGAATCAATGGTAACGGTTCAGATAAACGACTTTGATGAGCTTCTTTTCAAGGCTTTACGATACAAGGGAGATGAGAAGACTACTTATTACGTTGACATCAAGTCTTCAATTACAAACAAAGATTATCGCCTTGTGGAAATTGAGGTTCCTAGCAAGAGATACGCTAAGAGATTGAAGAGAAATGCACAGATGATTGCTTTGTGTAAATACATGTTGTGTGACATTTAAACTAAGTTTAAGATATGAAACGGATATCAATGGAAGAGATAGAAAAGACGAGAAAATATTTGGCTAATCTTCGTTATAATAGAGGAAGAGACATTTCGATAAAGGAGGTTTAGTTATGAGCGGTCTTTTTGAAACAAAGCTTCGCAGATTTTGTTCTGCTTATCCGTCAGTTCCAATTACACTTTCAAAAGTCAAGGCTTATCTTGACACGGTTGATGATTGGAGAGAGTTAGATGACAGCCATTTGGCACTATTATACAATTTTAATCTTAAAAAATAGAAAGGGAATAATTATGAGAAATTCAAATTTCAATCTTATCAAGTCATTAGGTTACATTGTGGTTCTTGCTAGCTTGACACCATGCTCTGTTCCTCATGAGTATTGGAAGAACACGAATGACGGTCTTCTGTACGGTCACGTCGGAGATAGTGATGAGGAGTATAAGCTGTTAATGATGGAGGGACAGGTATGACATACTACGAGTTCAAGAAGCAGCAGCAGGATGAGTTTGACAAGCTGCCAATGAAGGCTGCATTCGGAGACAAGCAGTTCAAGGACATGATGACTGAATGGGGGCTTACCACAAGTAAGGAAGACTTAGAAAAGGTATGTTCCATCGGTGCCGGTGCATATTGCCTTAAAAAGGATTACCATCTGTTCATTGAATTTGGTGAGCGTTCCGTCAAGGAATCCGAGGAGTTTCTGAGTAGCGACGATAATTTGGTGGATGCCTTGAAATATGAATTTGGCAATCATGAGTGTGGCCTTACATTTGAGTTTGAAAATGGTATCATCGCTTTGGGATATACCGTCAAGGAGTTTCTTTCAGATGACAGAAAGAAGAAGCTTTTTGTAAAGGCACGTAAGGAATACATTAATAGTCTGGAGGGTTAATATGAATACAAAGAATTTCGGAAACGGATATGTAGGTATCAAGATCAACAGTATTTCTGAAATAATGAAATACAATGCTCTAAAAGAGCAATTTTCTATTTGGAACGAATATGAAGGCACTTTTGATGACGATGTCGAGGTTACGGATGACGATGGAAACGCCACTGAACGAGAGCCGACAGAAAACGAGAAGATAGAGCGAATCTTGGAAGCTTTCAATAATAGAACCGTTTTATATGCAGTTTTCCAGCTAGATTGTGGACGAGTCTTTTCCGATTTAGCTACTACTTTCCAAAGTAAGTACGCTATCGGGCAGCAGGTCTTCACTATGAAGGATAACAAGATCGTCTCCGGTAGAATTGTCTTCATATCTCTTTCAGATTATGAAGACGACAAAAAGCTGTATGTCGATTATCATTGTAGAGATATTGGAGAGAAAATATACAATATAGTTAGTGCTAATTTGTGTCCTACAAGATACTTAGATTATTATTCTTTCAGTGAACGTGACCGAATAGAGAGAAATCTCAAAGCAGCACTAAACAAGAACTACGTTATTCTGGAGATAGATAGAAATTATGTAAGTAGAAAGCATGGAGAAATATATTCTTCAAAAGAAGAACTTATCAAGCATTTAATGGAACAATAGTTATGAACGTAATAAGAGTGACAGGAAATACAAAGAACAGAATAGATGCAATCTTTACAGGCAATAAGTATCTGTTCTTTAGCCCGGACTTCGGGCTGGTTGCTATTGCAACGAGAGTATCAATGGATGAAAACTACTCTTACTTCAATGTTGAGATGACTGAGCAGATTAGTCCTAAGCTGATTAACAAGGTAATCGACAAGGAAGAGGCTTCCATGAAACGTGTCTGTAGATTCAACCGCATCAATTTGGAAGAAATGCCACAGCATACACTTCCATACGTGATAGACTTAACATTGGAAAGGAGATAGCTATGGGTGTAAGGGAAATGGTTCAGTACAAGAGAACTGCTGATATGGAAGAACTCTATCTGATGCTCAATAATGATTCTGTAGCCTACAACCTTTGGCACGATGCTGCAGAAAAGTACGCCCTGAAGATGGTAAATGGCGAGGCGGTAATGATGGAGAATGTCGCCCATGTGATGATTGCAAGAATCATCCAGTCATGTGACAGACTGATAAACTGGCGCAGAAAGATGATTACTGATGCCCTGGATATTACAAAAGAGCAGAAGGAGATTGTCGCATGGCAGTGGTTCTACAATAGTATGATGGATTTATATACTTATTATAAAGGTAGGCAAAAGTAAGGTTTAACAATTTGGGTATTAAGGACACCCGTTAGTTAGATACCTTATTCTTATCTGGCAGCCGGAAAGACGGCAGCCTACCTTTCAAGATATAAAAAATATGAAAGATTACGATTACTTATCTCTTATCGTAGAGATTTCCCCGCAGCATCAAAGTTGTTTTGAGGAAATTGAGGATTACGAGAAGGTTTGCAGACTGAATAGTGTCGGTGACCAGAATGCCATCTTGGAATTCATGCTCCAATGGGATTATGGAGAAGATACATCAGATACACAAACAGAGTTAGATAAATATGAAGATGTGCTCATCGAGACCGACACACATATTCTAGCAAGATGTGAATCCAAGAACTTCGGTTGGCAGGGTGACGCATTCTTCCTTTACAGAAAGGACAAAAAGAAATGAAGAATATTTATCATATACACCAGTCTTCCAATTCCTATTGGGATAGCCGTTGGACTGACACAGATTATTATCTGTGCGACAGCGAGGAGGAATACCAGCAGAAATTGGCTGAATATACCGAGGAGCGTAAGCAGATTGAGAAGGATTTTAAGGAGAATCCAACAGAGGCCAACAAGTACCGTGCATTGTTCTTTCAGCTCAGCAAGGAGCAAAAGGTACATGCCAACGAATACTACTACGCCCATGAATGGTGTGGCAAGGAGTTCGATGCTTTCGGTTTCTGCTGGAGCAAGAGGTTGGAGAGAAGCACGCATTACAAGTACTATCTTAAGCCAGGCTCTGTGTGTAACGAGACAAGAAGTTCTGCTGTTGGAAAATTCACTGGTTATGGAAGTTAAAACTAATAAGATAGGAGGTGAGAAATGTAGAATTAAGTAAAAATCATCGTTAATCAATGGTCGGGATTTAATAACAAAACAATATTTGATATTCTTTATTTTGCGACAGCTCGGAAAGACGGCACCCGACCTTTAATTTTAAAATAATATGGAAATAGAAGAGTTAATAAAAATAGCTGAGTCTGATTCCTGGACTGTCACCGAAGAGGAATACACGAATGGGAAAGGATTGCTCTTTTCAAGACGTTCACCTGCAGGTCAAGACTTCTCGATATCAACCGGACCATTTGAAAGTGCTGAAGAATTGATCAACAGCATCCACCAGCGTTACGTAGAATTTGATGCTGACAGTGAAACATATTTATGGTTAGACAACGAGGGCCATGGAAAGAACGGAGCACCATATCGCATGAGGGATGTGCTGGAAGACATGGAGGCTTGCGAGGAAAGGATTTACAACTTATTTATTTGTTATCGGGACGCTTATGAAAAGAAGTGAGTTTATTATGTCATGTGCCAACAATCTTGAATGTAATTCAGATTGTGAGCATTGCGAGTTACATTATCGTTACTTGAACAATAAAGAAAAGTAAGTATGGGTAATGAAGAAAATATCATCGTTGTAAGCAGTTTTGGTGTACAAGCATACTATCCTATCGGGCAGAAGCTTAGTATAAATGGCAGAACCTGTGTGGTAACGGAACGTGGAGATTGTGTTAATTGTTTAGTTTGCGTACCGAATGTTCCACTTCACGATCAAGAAGTTACTTGTGCAAACCTAGCTTGTACTGCTGACGAACGAGAAGATAAAACTAGTGTTCATTTTAAAGTGGTTTAATTATGAAGGTATATCTAATTTATAAAGATGATGCCTGGCATACAAAGGGAAGCGGCGAATTGCTTAGAGTAGCCGATACCCTTCAGAAATGCTACGCAACATCCGAGGCAAACGGAGCTTCGGAAGAGCAACTTAGAGATTTGCGCAACATTGGACAAAGTCAGTGTAGTGGGAAAAGTTACGAATTTAACATAGAAACATGGGAGGTTACATAAAATGAAATATGATGTTTGCGTTCAAGAGATTTTGAGCAAGACTATAACCGTAGAGGCAGATACAAATACGGATGCTTGCTCCATGATTAGAGAAAAAATTAATAATGGTGAGATTGTCCTTTCTGCTGACGATTTCACTGGTTGTAGAATTATAACGGCACAGGAAGCGTATGGAAGTGAAGACAACGAAGACTGAGTACAGAGAGTTGCTTAAGGCCTTAGACCAGGCTGCTGATTTTATCACAGACAAAGCCACAAGAGCCAGAGAGTTCGATATGGCAAGAAGACTAACAAGGGCAAAGGCATTGCTGGTGAAAAGAAATGGCAGTCTTCAAGGAGAAAGCGGCGATAGTCATTAACGGCATCGTGTACGTGGCGGAACCAATGGATGACTGCGAGGATTGTGCGTTTTGTACGGGCTTGGCACAATGCAGCGTAGATTTCATTTGCATCTCTATGAGAGAAGCATTCCGTAAGGGATTCAGAAACAAGCCTATCGGTTTCAAAAAATGGAAAGGTTATGAAAGGAACAGAAACATTCAAGAAGGTAATCAAGGCATATCTTGACAAGCGTGCAGCAGAGGATGAGTTGTTCGCGAAGGATTATGCCAAGCCGGGCAAGAACATCGATGATTGCTGCGACTTCATTATCTCAGAGGTCAAGAAATCCGGAAGACAGGGGTTTGACGATGATGAGGTTTATGGAATTGCAATTCACTATTATAATGAAGAAGAAGTTTCATTCACCAAGAATCAGAATTGCACTATTGTTACAAATCTCTCAGACCAGACCAAGGAGAATCTGGAGAAGAAGGCTGAGGAGGAATTCAAGCAAGCCAAGATCATGGAGCTCAAAAAGAAGGAGTCCGCAGAGAAGGAGCGTATGAAGAAGAAAGCCGAGGCTCAGAAAAAGAAGGATGCAGAGATTGGGCAGTTGAGTTTGTTTGATTTTTAAATATGTGAGTTATGAAGCCAAGAAATAAGACAGAACGTGAAGTTGTAAAACTCTCGGACAGAATTCCGGAGTTATCAGACAAGCAACGTGAGTGGGCCATCAATAATTGTATTTCTGAAGATGATGCCTACAAGTATGGTGACAGATTTTCAAGAGGGTGTTTCTATCTTGTATGCACATTCAAGGGATGGCAGGTGCTCAGATACTTTCAGGTAAGAGCGAAGTTCCGGTTCCACAAGATGATTAAGGAGAAGATTTACTTCAAGGAGTGTATGCAGCAATGGCTGAAAGAAGGGAAATATGTCTTTCTTGCCAAACAGAGAACTAGCGGATACATGGTAGATTCTTTTTCTACTTTCGGAAAGCTGGAAGTTAAAACGCATACTGTATGGAGCAGTCTGGGCGACCCTCGCGATATCGGATTTGATGGAGTGTACTACGCTTCAGTCCAAGATAAGTATAAGTACGCTCTCAGAGACTTCATGGAAAAGATTCCGTGTGACGATATCTTCCGTTCCGTTAATGCTAACACATACAATGAAACTCTCATGAGACGTGATGTTGATATGTGGAAAATGTGCAAGTACCATGAAGCCGTCTTTGATAGAGATAAGATGTCAGCAGTTAAGATTGCCGTCAGACATGGAAAGGCTGCTTATATCTATGATAGCCTATGGTGGGATATGCTCGATAGCATCATGTATCTCAAGAAAGATGTACGTAACCCTTCTGTCGTTTGCCCGGAGAATCTTCGTGAGGCACACGACAAGTGGCTTAAATCCGCTGACAATAAGAAAAGAAAGGTGGCAGATAGAATGGAGAAATTGCGTCTGATTGCAGATGAGAAGAGAGAGCTTGCATATTTGGAGCAAGTCGCTAAAGCCGAAGAGGAGAATAAGAAAAAGGCAGAAGCACTGGCTAATGTATATATTGCCAGAAGAAAGCAGTTCTTTGACATAGACATAAAGGATGGTGTCATAGACATACAGGTTCTTAAGTCCGTCCAGGAGTTCTTCGAAGAGGGCAAGGAAATGGGGCACTGCGTATTCAGAAACGGCTATTACGATGTGAACAAAAAACCGAACTGCCTCATACTTTCTGCCAAGGTAAACGGGCAGCGCATGGAGACAATCGAAGTAAATCTAGCCGATGTTACCGTCGTTCAATGCCAGGGTCACGGAAACATCAATTCCGCTTTTCACGATGCCATTCTGAAGCTTATCAAAGACAATCTGTGGCAGATAGAATCAAGGCTTCCAAACAGAGCAAGCAGAACGGCATAATTTTTAGTATTTTTGGCTAAAATTTTCGTTTGATATATTTGCATATATCGGGATTTTTTCGTATCTTTGCGTATGGAAAGAGCCTATTTTGCGGTCTTTTTGGTTATTCAAGCCGCATATATGCACGATTTTATGTTAAAATATAGTTAATTTCGGATTTTTAGTATTTAATCATTAAATATTTTATTAAATTTGCAGCGATGGAATACGATTACAGTAAGCTCAGAGAGTTCATCAAGCGTTGTAAGTGGCAATGGGCTACTTCGATGATAGACGTTCCTCATGAGTACATTCACAGAGACAAGTGCGCATTGACAAACGACGAGTTCTATTACTTCGTCAGCGCACAGAGAGACAATGGAGTCCATGAAAGATGGGGAAAATATAATTTCCCTTACCTTTACATTGACGGTTACAAGTATTGGACGATGGGAGATCCATTCGAGACGACTTGGATTCTGAACAGGCAGAAGGTTTTCAACGAGTTCGACTTTCTGGAGTGGCCGGTACCGCGAATCTATTCGAATCAGGAAATGGACGTGATGGCGAAGTCTATCATGTTCACGTTCAAGGACAGAAGATTCTTCGAGGCAGGCATTGGAAACGGAGATTTTGTCTCCTACACCAAGATAAAGCCGGAAATGTATTATGGAGTTGATCCAAGCAAGAAAGCTATCAAGCAGTTCAGAGAGAAGGCCACAGGGTTCTTCCGCAGATGTTCTACTATTTCTTTTGAGGAGGCGATAAAGAAATGGATGTCGGCAGACAGCGTTGTGGTAGCCCTTTTCGGTACGGCTTCCTACTTCATGCCTCAGTATCTTCGCAAGCTGGGCGAGAGTGGTTTGGATTATTGTCTTATGTTCTACAAGGATGATTACACCCCTGCAGAGTTCGAGGAAATGCACCATTTCACCTACGACAGAATGCAGCTGAAATCGATGTTCCCGAATTGTAACATATACAATCACAAGAATTTCGTAACCATTTCAAGTAAAAAAATCACCTGGCAACAGGCAACAGTAGAAAATGAATTATTCCCAGTATGATAAAATAGCAAGTAAGTACGACACTTTGTTTCGTGACGAAACGAGTCTCGTTGAGAACCGTGAGGTGGGGCACATGCTCCCACCTCTCAACGGTTCAATTCTAGACATTGGATGTGGTACTGGCTTGCTTACAGAGATTGCAGAAATCGACCCACAGGAATACCTAGGAATTGATCCTAGTAAAGGAATGTTGGAACAGTTCACTAACAAATACCCTGCCTATAAGGATAGGGTTGTATGTGAGCCTTTCGATGGGAAGAACTTGGATTGCAGGAATTTCGACAATATCGTAGCATTGTTTGGTTCCCCATCTTATCTTTCCCGGTATGCCGTTCTGGCAATATCGCAGTGCAAGGCTCGCAAGTTCTTGATGTTCTACAAGGAGAAGTATCATCCGGTCACTTACGAGAAGTGTGATGTAGAGTTCAGGCATTTCTTTTATTCTAAGAAAGTCTTGTGCAGTCTTTTTGGAGAAGAAAACGTATCAGAGTATCACAATTATTTAATAGTAAATTGCGTATGACATCACAGAAAGGTTTGCGTTATGATGGCAGTATTGATAAATACCCCATCACAGAAGGCGAGATTTACAGTTTAGGCAATGGTAGCAAGATTACCATTGCCGATATTACTTTGGGGCTTCCGGAGTTTTCAAAGAATGCCGATTGCGTATTCATCGACCCAGCAGGAAGTAAAGGTGTCCTCAAAGCTTATTATACCAAGGCGGAGAAGCAATGCCCGGTTGATAATTTTGACGAGTTCGTTGCCCACATCAAGAGGTGCATCGAGCAGATTAATCCGGACAGACTATTCGTCGAGTGCTTCTACAGAAATAAGAAACAGTTGGTTCCTATGGTAGAATCGTTGTTCCCTCATGTAAAAATCTACGAGAACACCTATTATCATAAGCCAGATTGCAAGTGCTGGATTATCCAAGGCACCAAGCAGGCAGAAGACTGGGGACTCCAGGGAATGGATGAATGGGATGCGGTGTTCAAGATTTGTAAGGATGTTCCGTTCAGCTCTATCACAGACTTCTTCATGGGTCAAGGACTTGTTGCCCAAGCAGCCTATGCCGCAGGTAAGGTTTTCTATGGTAGCGATATGAACAGAAACCGTTTGGCAGTAGCCATCAGCAAGGTTGCCAAGCGAGGTGGAGAATGGACAGTAACTAAATAATTATGCATATGATTAAACTCTCTCAGATTATCATCCTCAACGTTCCGAAGCGAGAACGTGAGGGCAAATACCTTAAGAAGTTGATAGAGACCAGCACGAAGCCTTATGGCATCCCTGTCAGCATCTCCATGGACCGGGGTAAGGGTCTTTGGGACAATTATTCCCAAGCGTTGACACAAGAGGTAGCGGAAGGAACCCATCGTATGGTTATCCATGATGATATTACCTTTGACCGCAACATTCTTGCCAAGATTTTACATATTCTCTCTTTTGCTCCCGAAAACAATGTTATCAGTTTCTACAATCCAACAAATGGAGACTATACTGATTGTTACGCAAAGGGCAAGCACGTTATTTCTACAAAGACTAACTTCTGGCTGCAGGCTAGCGTATATCCAAATGACCTAGCCAAGGACTTTGTTGAAACTTCAAACAAGATGACGGATGATCAGACACGTTATGATGATTCGCGCCTTAAGGCATACCTTCAAGCAAAGGGTATCGACCTTTACGCTATCGTTCCCGGTCTGGTTCAGCATTTCGGTGCATACAGAAGCACGTTCAACAATCCAGGCGCAGTAGGTGGCATTCCTCGAAACAGCAAGACCTACGACAACCAGTTTGATGTAGAGTCTGTAGATTGGGAGAGTGAGTTCAAGAATCCTTATTTGGCTAAGTCAAGCAAGGATTGGGTTAAGGAAATCGTAAACAAGGAATTTCTCGATGAATACAAAAAACTCTAAGGAAAATCTAGCCTTGAAATTGGCGAAGGACAATATCGAGGTTGAGCAGGTGAAGCCGCTGCATATTGAATACGTCAAGGTTGATGACATTTATCCGAATGACTATAACCCTAATACGCATGATGCAGACAGTTTTGACCTTCTCATCAAATCGTTGCTCTATTTCGGATTTACTCAGCCTATCGTTGTCAACCGCTCGACGATGCAGATTGTGGACGGAGAGAACAGATACCGTGCCGCCTGCGTCATCGGATATGAAATGGTTCCTGTATGCTTTGTTGATTTCGACGAAGAGAAGTTGAGATACGCAACAATCATGCACAATGCCGCTCGCGGCCACAACAACAATGAAATGATGGGCAGACTTAAGGATTACCTTGACACCCATTTCAGTAATTCCAGCGATAAGGTGTTATTAAACAATAGAAATAAGAAATGATATTTTACAGTGACAAAAACGTTTATGAGGCAGCTCTTGAAAGATTCAGATACATCTTTCGGGAGTTTTATGGTAAGCGTAAGATTGTCGTGACGATGTCGGGAGGAAAGGACTCTACCGTGGTTCTCAACCTTGCGCACGAGGTTATGAAGGAGATGGGAATTGAAAAGATTCCCGTCCTCTTCCTAGACCAAGAGGCAGAGACTCCAATGACTATCGAGTATATACGATACATCATGCACTTGCCGTGGGTTGAGCCGTATTGGATTCAGTCATACTTCCAGGAATGGAATGCCTCAAAGGGAGAATGGTTCAATGTATGGGGGCCTGGAGAAAAATGGATTCGTGAGAAGGAGCCAGATTCTTATGGAGATTTGGAAATCCCTCACAATCAGTATTTCTCTAAGACCCTCGATCAGGTACACAGAATGCTCTTTGGCAAAGACTACCTAACTTTGGGCGGTGTCCGTATCGAGGAATCGCCGGCACGTTTGTCGGGTCTTACTAGAGGCGAGTGCCTTCCAGGTATTACGTGGGGAGGTGGTGGCGGATATTATAAAGACGGCACACCGAGAAGTCTGGTGCTCTATCCTATTTGGGATTGGAAGGTTTATGATGTATGGTATTACATCTTCAGCAACAAGCTTCCGTACTGCAAGCTCTACAACTATCAGTTCACGCAGAAGCCACTCAGAGCGTGCCGAGTTAGTTCCCTCATTCATGAGCAGGCTATCCACGACTTAGGTTTCATCAAGGAGGTTGATCCATGGTTCTACGACAAGCTGGTGCGAAGAGTGGCAAACGTCAATACATCTGTACACGTCTTTAACGAAGTGGCAACATACTGTTACAACTTGCCACCTTATTTCAAGGATTGGGATGAATACGTTGATTATCTCGCAGACAATCTTTGTGAAGACAAGAAGAATGCGGAGACTATCAAGAAAGGCTACCGTTCCGCCAAGAAGAGAAATGTAGCTAAAGCCGGTCATTGCCAGGAGTGCATTGATTACGTAATACATCAGATTGGTTACACCAGCGCTGTCTGCGTCATTGCGGAAGATTTCGGAATGAAGCGCATTCAGAGCGTAGAGCGTTCTTTGCGTCAGTATTTGAGCGACAATTATGTTAAAATAGAAAAAGCTAATAAGGAATATGAATCTTCAAGAGAACATCAAGAAGGAGTTTGATGCTGCCAAGGATAAGGTGCAGTTTTTGAACGACCTCAGAAAGTATATCAGTTCCTTATCTCCGGAGAAAGTCAACCCTGTAGATTGCGTGCTTTGGGTTGACAAGGATATGGTTGTAGCCAACAACTACAACCCTAACCATGTGGCAGATAAGGAAATGCGCCTTCTCTATACATCCGTGAGGGAAGACGGTTACACTATGCCTATCGTTACCATTTGGGACGAGAAGCTGCAGAAGTATGTAATCATCGACGGTTTCCACAGAAACCTCGTTATCCGCAAGTTTGCGGACATCAATGAGCGATGTGGTGGAAAGCTGCCTATCGTAGTTCTAGACAAGGACATCGACCAGCGTATGGCATCAACCGTAAGACACAATCGTGCCCGTGGAAGTCACTCTGTAGATGGAATGGTAAACATCGTTTTCAATATGCTCAGAGATGGTGTGTCTGAGCGTGAGATTTGCGAAAAGGTAGGTCTGGAGCAGAAAGAGCTTGTAAAACTTAAGTATGTTACCGGTTTCGCCAAGATTTTCAGGAGCTATAAGTATAATGCGGCTATCGAAAAGGTTGTCGACGAGAGACGCGTAGCAAGAGAGACAGCCAAGAAGAAGGAGGATAAGAAATGAAAGTAAAGGTAGTTAAACTCAGTGAAATCTTTCCTTACTATGACAACCCTCGTGACAATACGAATGCGGTTGAACCTACTAAGGAGAGTATCAAGCGTTTTGGATACGTTAAGCCTATCCTCGTTGATAAGGCAGGTGTAATCATTGCCGGTCACACAAGATACGTGGCCGCTTACCAGTTGGGTATGGAGTTCGTTCCTGTCGTTTACTCGGATATGGACGACGAAAAGGCAAAGAAGTACCGCATCCTTGATAACAAGCTGGCAGAGAAGTCTTCTTTTGATGAAGACCAGCTTTTGGAGGAATTGCGCAACATGGAGGTTCCTACCGATATGCAGGCATTCTTCTTTGAGGACATTAACCAGATGCTCAACTTCTCACTCGACAGCATCAATCAGCAGGCAGAAGAGTATGGTGGCTTCCAGGATGACTATTCTCAGGTTGATGAGGAGAACTTCGAGGCTCCATCCAATGAAGAGGCTGGCGAAAGCGAGGAAGCTCCTTCAGATGAGGAGGAAGACCCTGCCAAGGATTTGTTCGTTCTCAAAGAGCGCGAGGACGGTTCACATTATATGAAGGTCGTTTGCCCATATTGTGGAAATATGGAAACAATAGAAATTGAGGATTAACAGGTATGGAAGAGATTAAGATTAATGACAAGGTAATTGAGTTACCTATTGACAGTATCGTGCCTCATGACGGTTCGCACAAGACCGACGAGACGGCAGTACAGGCAATCATGCAGTCCATCAAGGATTTCGGCATCACTCAGCCTATTTCCGTTGACAAGAACAACGTAATTGTAACAGGTAACGGTGTGTATAAGGCAGCTAAGGCATTGGGAATGGATAAGGTTCCCTGCATTCGTCTTGACTATCTGACTGATGAGCAGATTAAGCAGTACAGAATCGCTGATGACAAGACGTCCGAGTTCGCCACTTGGAACGAGAAGAAGCTTCGTAAGGAGCTCTCCTATCTCGGTGATCCTAACAGCATTCAGTTTGCTTTCGATGAGAGCATTGCCGGTATGCTTGGACTCAACGCTAAGCCAAAGGAACAGAAGCCTGCGGCCGCACCTTCAAAGGCTGAGACTAACCATACGGCTAAGAAGGTCGTAACAGAAGCCCAGAAGGACCAGAAGTTCAAGGAGGAAATGAAGGGTGTTGAGGAGAATATCCAGGTCAAGCCTTCAGAGTATTATGAGTATAATTGTTCCGCTTGCGGTAAACTAGTAAAAGTTAAGAAGCCATGACAGATGAATCATCACAGCCGAAAGTAAAGTCTTTCGTACATAGAATCCCCAATCCTGTTGGGAGACCATACAAGATTAAGTCTTCTCAGGAATTATGGGATAAGTTTGTAGCTTACTGTGATGATGTTGAAAATGACCCTTGGCAGCAAAAGACTGGTAGCAATTCCATTGCAGGCGGCAGCGGTAAATCCACAAATTCCATGAGACAAGAGGTAAGGGTTTTCAGAAGAGCCTATACCCTTGTCGGATTTTGTGCTTTCTGTGGCATCGTTCAGAAATGGGCGGATTTCAAGAGAGGTAATCTTAAGAGACCAGGCTTTGAGCAGGTGATAACACAGATTGAGAATGTCGTGATGGCCCAGCAGATTGATGGCGCCATGCTTCATCAGTTTGATTCCAGCATTGTTGCAAGGCTCAACGGATTGGCAGATAAGCATATTCAAGAAGTAACCGGCAAGGATGGCGAGGACTTCAAGTTCCCTAAGCTGTCCTTGGATGATATTAAAGAATTACAGAAGATAAATGGACTTTGAGAAACAACGTTTTCTTCATAAGCAGTTAGTGGCATCGTCCCTGCTGCAATTCACTACTAAGATGTTCGCCTATACTGCTCGACGAGAGTATGTAGTAGGCGAACATCACAGGATTATATGTGATGCGCTCATGGATGTGATAAGGGGAAAGACGAATAAGCTGATTATCAATATCAGCCCTCGTTACGGAAAGGCTATTGATGTCAATACTCCTATGCTCACAACAAAAGGGTGGAAGCGTGCCGATGAAATAAAGGTAGGTGACTGTCTTTTTGGTTCTGATGGCTTTCCTACTGAGGTTATGGCTGTTTATCCACAGGGAGAAACAGATGCTTTCAAGGTAACGTTTTCTGATGGTACTCATATAGTGACTTGCAGTGAGCATCTTTGGAGCGTACAAAACAGATATGACCGTAGTAGAAAAAAGGAAACTTTTAGAGTAAAATCTACAAAAGAGATATTGACTTCTATTGTCACTCCCGACGGACATTTGAATTGGAGCATACCTTCAACTGAGCCAATACAAGGTTCTGTACGAGATTTGCCAATAGACCCATACTTGTTTGGATGCTGGTTAGGAGATGGTTATTCTCATAATGGCGGAATCACAACTATGGATAATGAAATTTTCTCCGCTTTCTCGAATCAGTACAAGGTAAAGAAGAAAAAAAAGCAGAATGCAGGAAAGGCAGTAGAGTACTCTGTTCTTGGACTACAAGAACAGTTAAGGGCTCTTGGTGTATTGGGAGATAAACGTATTCCATTGTGTTATCAAATGGCTAGTATTGAAGACAGGTTTGCACTCCTTCAAGGAATGATGGACACTGACGGAACATGCAACAAAAAGACACATCAATGCAGTTTATGTTTCACAAAGTCTGATTTACTTGAAGATGCCGCATCTCTCATTAGGGGTCTTGGCATGTTTTGTACAATTAACAGCAAGGGAATCTTTTTAAGAGCAAATAGGAACCCTTTCCGCTTAAATAGGAAAAGAACTTTGTGGAGGCCATTAACGCAGAAACATCACACGAAAAGATTTATCTCCTCTATCGAAAAAGTAGAGGACAGAAGAACTGTGTGCTTTACTGTCGATGCAGAAGACCATTTGTATTTAGCAGGTAACGATTTTATTGTTACTCACAATACCCTCTTGTGTTCACAGATGTTTATCGCATATGGTCTTGCGCTGAACCCTGCTTCAAAGTTTCTGCACATATCTTATTCCGGAAGTCTCGTCCAGGACAATTCTATGGCAGTCAAGGACACGATAACTTCCACATATTTTCAAACACTATTCCCGAATGTCAAAATCAGAAAGAACGATAACACAAGATCAAAATGGAGCACAACGGCAGGTGGTGGTGAGTATGCTACATCTACCTTGGGTCAGATCACAGGTTTTGGTGCAGGTCAGCCAGACTGGACCGAAGAAGACATAAAGAACATGGATAAGTTTATGGCTACGTTCAACCCCGGTCATTTTTCGGGAGCCATAGTTATCGATGACCCTCTACGACCGGATGATGCCTTGTCTGATAACGTCAGAGAGTCTATCAACAGGCGTTTCGAGACAACCATCCGTAACCGTGTAAACTCACGTCACACGCCAATTATCATCGTCATGCAGAGGTTGCACGAGCACGACTTGTGCGGTTACCTCCAAGAGATTGAGCCGAATGAGTGGAAGGTTGTTTCCCTCCCGGTAATACAGACAGACGAGGACGGAAAGGAGCGAGCCTTGTGGCCGTGGAAGCATACGCTGGAGGAGCTGTACAAAATCAAGCACGCCAGCGAGTTCGTATTTGAGACACAGTACATGCAGAATCCTACCCCTATGGAAGGTCTTATGTACCATGCCTTCAGAACATACGATGAGCTGCCGGACAGAAGGTATGCTAGAATGATAGGAAACTACACCGACTCGGCAGATACCGGTTTCGACTTTCTGTGCTCTATATGCTTCGATGCGCACGATGACGGCTACTATGTTACCGATGTCCTCTACACCAAGCGACCGATGGAATACACGGAACCAGCGCAAGCCAATATGGTTAAGCGCAATCAAACTGACGTGTGCTTCGTTGAGAGTAACAACGGTGGCCGCTCTTACGCCCGCAATGTCGAGCGTATAACAAGGGAACACGGAAACAGAATTACCCAATTCGTAACGTTCACTCAGTCGAAGAACAAACAGATTAGAATCTTCACTCGCTCCAGCGAGGTAAACAATAAATTAGTCTTCCCTTCTAATTGGGAACAGTTGTGGCCGGAGTTCGCCCACGATATGAAATCCTACAGAAAGGAAGGATATAACGCTCACGATGATGCACCGGACGCTTGTACGGGCATCATAGAGAAGTGCGAGGAGTGGCTTAACAATGCTACCGATGCACAGCTCAGACGTGGCGGTTTCTTGTAATTTCTTTTTTAAACCATGTTAGCTAGGCGTTTGCTCGTGAGAGTAGGCGCCTTAACTGTTTGAATATCAGCCTATTAAAATTTAGTATTTTTAACTAAAAAAGTCGTTGGTAAATTTGCATATATCAGAAAATTTTCGTACCTTTGCATATAGATAAGAGGTAGTACTTTTGAATAAACAGCAGCTACCTTATAAGTTGAACCAATTAAAATTATAAAGATTATGAAGAATTTAGTTTACGCTCGCTTTGAGGCAATGACAGTTGATGAGATTTCAGAGCTTATGAGAATAGCATCTGAAAAGATGGCAATCAAGGTGTCTTCAGCTACACCTACATTGTTCCGAGTTTCAGCATATGGCATCTTTGATGGAGATGCAGAGGACTGGGGCTTCGAGAGTGCAGATTGCGGATTGTTCCAGGGAGAAGAGGAGTTCGAGGCAACCAAGAAGTTGTACGAGACTAAAATCGCATACCCTGTTGATGATTAACAGGCAAACCAATAGTTGAACCAATTAAAAATAAAGATTATGGGTACTTTGTTAGTTACATTCTACAAGGAAGTATTTCACGGTATGGATGACAAGACCTTAGAAAAGGTTGAGTTCGAACATAAGAAGGACGTGAACAAGAGTGGTTATGAGAACATGACAGACGCTTACGACATTGCGGTAAGCAGAGGTCACAACCCTAGTAAGAACATTTCAATAAAGGAGGTTTAGTTATGGACGGTATTTTTGAAACAAAGCTTCTCAAATACAAGAAGCACATCATCCAGGTGTTTGAGGATATGTTCGGTCAGAGGTACGTCTATATCGACGGCAAGACGCAGACTTATTCTATTAACAATGCAAAGAGAATGATTAGCCTATGTTGTCAACAGTAATATTCACGGATGGCGCCCAGAAGAATGTGGAGCCATCCAACGGAACGGATTTCTCATTGGAGGAGTTGAGGGGATTTGTAGGTGGCCACATCGAGTTGGTCCGACTCAGCAAGTCGCAGGTAATGGTAGTTAATGAGGAAGGCAAGGTTTACGACCTTCCTCAGAACGAGAACGCCACGATGCTTGTGAATATTGCAGGTATCAGAGACGTAATAGTAGGTAATGTATTAGTTTGTGACATAAATAAAATCAAGTAATATGGATAAGAATGATTTGATGAAGTACCTCGTAGAAGAGGCAGAGTATAGTGAGAGTGAAGTAGCCGAAATGACTAACACGGAGTTGCTGGATCATTGGCTGGAGTACAACGGAATTTGCGGTTTCACAAAGGACATCAAGGATGTTATTGAAGCTGCTTTTGATGTAGATTTGGAGGACTAGCCATGTACAAAGAGAATATAGGAACTGACAGATATGGGCGCACGATGCGCCTATATCACTCCTGCAACACTGTCTATTGCGACCACGTAAAGAACGATAAGGTTGTCAGGACAAATCAGATTAAGGTAGATAACGACATCATCTTAATGTTCGGTGCTTCGCATACGAGTGGAGCCTACATTTACGATGAGATTCACAGAAGATACGGGAAATGGCTATGAAAAAAAATATCACCATTGAAGTAGAAAGCTCTAGTGTAGAGTGCTACAGTAGCTTCTATACGGACCTAGAGTCTTTCGTCACGCACAGAGTGAATGGTACTCCATTGAGAATTAAAATAACCTCAGATATTAAGTAGCGTATGAAACCAATGTTAGCAACAAGATATTATCCGTCACAGACGAAGTTTCCTTGCTTCGCCCAGCCTAAGTATGACGGAGTTCGCTGCATCCTTCATGAAGGGGAAGGTGGCGAGGTTCACCTCACATCGAGAGGCGGTAAGGAATACGATGTTCCTCAGATTAAGGCTTGGGGAGAGAAATACCGCGGTATGCTTCCTTTGGATGGGGAAATATACAACCACCAGGAATTGACCTTCCAGCAGATATGTTCTGCCGTCAAGTGCCGTTCTGCTATGACCGACAAGCTACGCATGGTTATCTACGATGCACAGATTCCTGGAAGCTTTTCTACCAGATGGAAAGTTCTGCAGGAGGAGTTTTCTTCCATTGATCCAAATGGACCGGTGTACCTTACGCAGACTTTCGTTGCCCATTCAGAGAAGGACATCAAGCGATGGCACAAGATATTCGTTTCTACCGGTTACGAGGGTGCCATTATCAGAAATGCAGATGGAACCTATACCGAGGGCAGAAGCAATGACCTTATGAAGCTGAAATCGTTCGACACGACGGAGTTCAAGGTGGTTGATGTTTTGGAAGCGGAGGGCAATGATGCAGGTACCGCTATATTCAAACTGAAGTGTGGAGAGTACGAGTTCTGTGCCCGTCCGGTAGGCTCAAGGTCACTCAGAGCTCAATACTTAGCCGACAAGGAAGAGTTGATAGGTATGGCGGCTACTGTTCAGCATCAAGGGTATTCTGACGCTGGAGTGCCGAGATTCCCGGTATTGTTGAACATTAGGGATTACGAGTAATGGCAGCATTAAATATTAACGAGTATTACGGCTGCTTCTCTTGCGAGGCTGCTGACGAGCACGGGAATGGTTGCAGGCACGGTCTGCTGTTCCCGGTACTGCTTGCGATGGGAAACAAGAGAAGCTGCCCAAACTATAAATTCGAGGAGAAATAACTATGGAAGTAAAGGTTAAGATTAAGAGAAATTATGAGTCAAAGTCAACTCTTGCGGTTCTCATTAACTATAAGAGAGGGCTGCAGAGATTGGTAAAATTCACATACCCGGATGATTGGGATATTGACAAGCTCGATTTGTACATCAATTCACACAGCGAGTTCAATGTAAGAAATGTGCGTTTTTCAGAGGACATTAGTATGATGCGTATGAAAGATAACCTGGAGAATATTAAGAAGCTGGGATATCGCGTCATCAGCTTGACACAGACGTATGGGTACATCTTAAGAAAGGATGGTAAGTTCCTGTCGTACAGTCTTGCTAGATACTCCTATGAGGGAGGCATCAATTTTACATATAAATACAAGCCGTCGAGAAGCCAGGGAATGGGTTCAATGCAGGGAGGCCCCGAGTTCGGATATCACGAGTTCTCCAATGAAATGATTGACAAGATGATGGACCACCCGAAGCTTTACGGTAAGGTCGAGCATTATAAAGACTTCAATGAGTACCGCCAGCTGAATGCAGTGCGAGAAAAGTCACTCAAAAATATTAGCTGATTTTTTTGTTCAACACAATAAAGTACCATATGATGCGTTATTAATCTGATAGACGGATTATTAACTAAAGCTTAGCTACCGGCATGACGGGCGCATCATATGGGAAATAGAAAATTTGTTCCACAGGTAGGAAACCATCTTGGAACTATCTCGAACATTTTAGCTGTTGTTTCATTTATAGCCATAATAGGTTCAATTATAACCTGGATAAACGCCTTGAATACTTCCGGCGGTTATGGATATGAAAGTTCAAGTATTAGTGGCGTACAGGCATTTGGCTATGTTATTGACTCATTGCTTTGCTTGGTAGGTTCTTTTGTTCTCAGAGGATTCTCGTTTATCGTGAAAGCAGCCGTACGCTATCTTGATGAGAAAGGCGAGTTTGATGAAAAGTAGAAATCGATAGCTATGTCATCAAAGCTTATAGTAGATCAAAAGAACGTAAAGTATCTTTTTCAAGATAAAAAAGCTACGTTCTTGATTCCTGATTATCAGCGTCCGTATGCTTGGGGAGAAGACGAATGTAAGGTCTTATGGGAAGACCTATTTTCATTTTCATTCCCAAATAACAACTGCGACAGCTTCGATTCTTCAGAGAGTTACTTTCTCGGTCCTATTGTAACATTCCGCAATGACGAAGGGAAACTTGAAATCATTGACGGTCAGCAGCGTCTTACAACCCTGCTTCTCTTACTGCGTGCTTTCTACAATCGCTTGGAGCATATGAAGGACAATCGTTCTATCAAGATGCGAGAGGATATAGAAAAGTGCATTTGGAGAGCAAATGAGTTCGGAGAATATGATCCAAACGACTTGAAGATAAATTCGGAGGTTGCAACAGATAATGACAAGGAAGAGTTTATGGATATACTCCGAAAAGGAACATCAGAAGGAAAAAGTCGGTATGCGACCAACTTCAGATACTTTCAAGACAAGATAGGAAAATTCATTGATGAATATCCTTCTTTCTTTGCATTATATCCAGCTCGCATTCTTAATAACTGCGTACTACTTCCGATAGAGGCAGAATCGCAAGATACCGCTCTTAGGATATTCTCGACGCTTAATGATAGAGGTAAGCCATTGTCAGACTCAGACATCTTCAAGGCACAGCTCTATAAGTTCTACTCATCCATCGGAAAGAAGGAAGAGTTTATCACTACATGGAAAGAGCTTGACGAACTCGTTACCAAAATATTCCACCCATATCGTGGAACACCTTTGGATGAGTTGTTTACACGCTATATGTACTACGAGAGGGCATTGCTGACTAATCGTAGTTCTATGACAGAAGGACTTCGTAAGTTCTATGAGAAAGATGGATATGTTCTACTTCGACGAGAGCAGACTTTAGAGAATCTAGTCTTGCTTGCGGACTTCTGGAAAGATGTATATTCTCAGAACGAAGACCGTTTTTCCGTGGATGTACTAAAGCGCTTGTTTGTATTGAATTATGCGCCCAACAGCTTATGGACTTATATCGTATCGGTATATTTCATGCACTACAAGAATGCAGAGAATATGCTAGACAACGAGAAGTTCTATCTGTTCTTGAATCGTTTGATAGGCTTTATCTGGGCATACGCTATCAGTAACCCAGGAATAACAGCCTTGCGAGCACCGGTCTTTAACGAAATGGTGAATATCATAGAGGACAAAGAGATTGCTTTTGAGAACTATCTTTTCCAAGAGGAATTGTTCCGTTCGCAATTCAATAACTTTAGTTTTTCAAACACTCGTGCGATTACGAAGTCGATGATTGTGTGGTGGGCATTCTCTTTCGACAGCCAGGAATTGCTTCCTCTTGACGCGGTATATGATATTGAACATATCTTCCCAAGGAACAGACAAGTCAAGGAAGGTGGATTGTCGAGTGACGAGGTTCTTGAAATGTTGGGAAACAAATCAGTATTGGAGCGAAGAGTTAATATTCGGGCATCCGATTACAGATTTGCGGATAAGGTTAAGTATTATAAGGGTGAGTTCAAGTCCACAGGTGAGAGGATTGGAACTAAGATACATGAATTACGGATGCTGTCACAGACGTTGACAGATTTTACGGAAACGGATATTAGAGAGCGAACATCAAAGATACTCGATAGGTTTATCGCTTACCTCAATTCTAACTCACTGATTTCCAGTAAATTAAATTCGTAATTTAGGTTAAAAGATTTGGTAATTTGGCAAAAATTTCGTACCTTTGCATATAGGATAAAGGTAGTAATTTTGCCTAAAAGCCTGCAATATAGGGCAACTGCAATATTACGACCTGCCGAAGCTGGGACGCTAGCAGAGGTGAATCTGAGGGCGTAATGAGCGGCTGCCCTTCTTTATAAAATGAGCTCGATGGTTGCTTAAACAGATTCTTATGGCAACAAACGCAGACATGAGCTTGAAAGAGTTCGCAAAGGAAATGCTGGTCGAAGTTAAAAAGGACCAGGAGTGGTTAACAAGACAGAAGGAAATCATGGGTGATCTCCAGGAGAGAATCGATGAGTGCTTCAAGAGAGTGCAGAAGTGCGACATGACAAAGGGCGTTTACTCCACTACGCAGATGGCGAAGGAGTTGGGCATGAGCAGCGCACAGAAGTTGTACGAAGAGCTGAAGGAGGTTGGCCTTGCGTTCAACCAGGGCTATGAGTGGATGTTGACAAGTCCCTACTCCACCTATCAGCTAACTGAGGTGACTACCCATATCATCAAGGGCAAGTACACAAGAAGACCTCTTTGGACGGAGCGAGGCAGACGCTGGCTTCTCGCATTGAAGGAGAAGAACATCATCTGCAACCTCCCGAAGCCGAGAGTGCCGAAGGCTGTTGAGAAGTGTATTGCTTCTCAGTCCGGCGAGAAGAAGGAAGAGGTCAAGGTTGAGCCGCCAACACCGCTGATGAAGAAAGCTGAGACGCTTAAGGATGAAATCAACTGTCTTTTGAGTCTCATCACAGAGGTCGGAAAGGGAGAGACGAAGCTCCTTATGGGAGACATCATGACAATCTCCACCACCATCAGTGAGCACGTGAGCACATTGGCTTTCGAGGCTTACAAGACATTAAATGCACCAACGAGGGCTTGAACCAATTAATTTTCGAAAAAGATTTGGATTTTCCAAAATAAAATATTACCTTTGCAGCGGTAAAGGAGAAAAAGATAAAGGATTGGGTGAGCCGTTCACACGTCGGCCTTCGGGCGCAGACTTCGGAAGGACCCCAATCCTCTTTTATTTCAGTAACCTCATCGTGTATAAGATTTCTCCATCAGTGAGTTTTGTCTTAAACTCGATTTTCTTTCCATTATATTCAGCTTGATAGACATTGAAGAAGCAATCGTGGTGCTTGCCCTGCTCTTTTCTCACGAACTTTCCGTTAGGAAGCCAATCCTTTATGTTCAAGGCAACTTGTATTGTATCGGGCAGACGAGAGTTATTGATGTTCTTAGAATATGTCTCCGTAAGGAATTTTTTATTCATGATTATTTCTTTCTCACCCAAGAATAAATAAAGCCTCTTTGCCGTCTCTTTTTCGTTTATCTGAACTTCTTTCAGATTCTCTGTTGCCCATTCGTTGATTGACTTTGTGAGTTGAGCTTTTGTCTCATTCGACACTGATGGAATGCGTACAGTCTTCTTTTTCTGTATTTTCTCAACCTTGGCATATTGAGTGATATAGGATGATTGCTTTACCTTGTTTTTATTGTCATCCACCCAATTCGTGAAATTCTTAGGCATAGTATTGTTTGGCTGTTTACCGCTCCAATACTCCTTTTCACTCATAATTACCGGAATGGCATAGCACATACAATTTACGTGCCAACCAACCCATGGAAAATAGCTCGGGTATATTCCTGCAAGCAAATCACACATATCTTGCTTATGGCTTGGGTTATTGGTAGTCTTTATCTCCTTACCTTTAATGTAGTCCATCCTCGCCCATCTTTCCTGCTCGGCAGAACGGTAGGCCATGTTTATCTCGTTACGTGCCAGGCGAACGCTTCTGTACTCGCAGTTCTGAATGGTTATGGCTTTGCCGTATTTCTTCTTATAGTCTTTGGCAAGTGATGGATAATCATTAAGGTACTTGCTGACCTTCTTGCTGAGTTTAACAGCACTCATACCCTTCTCGATGCCTACAGACAGAGTTTTCTCCAGAGCCTCTTTTACATCAGCCCTCTGGTTCCATATTCTTTCTGAAAGACCGAGGCCTTTTATCTTTCTCTCCATGAAAGCCTTCTTGGCTGCATTATTGTGCTCAAAGTAAGCTTTCTGCTTCGCGTCTGCTATCTTTCTAGTAAAGGTACCGATTACCCTTTTGGCAAGTAGGTCCTGCAGGATGTTACTATTCTTCCATTCGTCCGATATACCATTATAGACTAATGCCTGCATATTGTTTGAATAGTAATCCAGCAAGGCGTTCACTTTCTTTTCTGTTCTAGGGTAATCATCAAAAGAGAACTCGCCATCCCCATCGAAGTCGGTGGAGGTGGCGATTTTAGCGGACTCCTTGGCAAGAGTCTCATAGATGGAAATGATTTTCCGGGTATAAGCATTCAGTCTCTTGCCAAGGTCTTTATATGCCTTTTTCTGATTAGGCAGTTTTGGCTTTTTCATACAATTTCATTTTAAAGTGTTTGCAGCAATCCCAGTTAAGAAGAACGCTCCATTCTTGATATGGGCATTTGGCTAGGATAGGCTGACCTTTGAGACTCATACTATGAAAGTCAGTAGCATGAGCACATTCACGGCAGAAGTGCTGCACTTTATCTTCCTTCTTCTTCCTCATGGCTATTCCTCCGAGAATAAGTTAGGCATAGAAGCTGCTGTTCTTGTGGCCTCTACTTCCTCTTCTCCTTGAATCTCATTGAATGTCTTGTCAGGATCATCAGAAAGACCGGCACGCTGGATAGATTCCTTCTGGCTGACGAGAGGTTTATTGCCGTTAGCTTTAAGCCACTTGTCAATCTGAGTATTCTCATCCTCTTGGATAAATGGAGTGATAATGTGTTCTACAGTAATCTCATCCATTCTAGCTGCCCACTTCGTGTTCATCTTGGAAAGGAACGCCTTTATGACGTTAGTCTCTCTCTCGAAGCCTTCAATCCAGGCACCAGTCTCCTCTCCTATCTTAAGATGTGCATCCATGAGGAGTGTCTTTCTCGAATCGTAGCCGATATTGCCAAGGCTCTTCATATTCTCGAAACTGATGTCAGGCATCTGAGACTGCATGAAGAAAAGCTTGACGAGTGTGTCAACGTGATACTTAAGTGCCTCGATAGCCTGCTGCCAAGACACGTAGCTAACATCGCCGTCTTCGCTGACTCTATACACTCTCTTACTCTCTCCCTTTCTTTCCATGCCAACGATGGCACCGGCAATCTTCAAGACAGGAGCGGAATTGTATGCCACAACATCGCTGTTTCGGGAAATGGTGTACTCGATATTCTCACGGATTGGTTTCAATCCTTCCCAGCATGGCTTGTGCCGGTACCAGAACACGGCTGGAATCTTGTCGATAGAAATCGCATTTTCATCTACCAAATTCCAACCAGCCTCTTCATCATCAGAAGATAGGTCCCACTTGTAATGGTGGTCTGCGGTATAGGTCTCAAAGAAGGTGTGCTCTGTGTCAGTAACCTTACGCTTATATTCAAACGACAGAGCAAGCAAGTCGCCGTACTCGTCAAAGTAAGGATAGATATCAACACCGTCCATTGGAGAGAATGTCTTGCATTTTAGTTTGTACTGACTGTCGAAGCCGTAGAGCTTGTTAGGCTTCTTCTGTGTGTACCAAAGAGTGAACATCTGACACGATGCGTAATAGCACTTTGCTCTGTGCATGTTCACGGCATCAATGTGTGCGCAGGTGTAGATTTTCTCGATGGCACGCACAATCGTCTTCAGTTCCTCGTCGGTCTGATCGTAAGTATAGACACGCTTGACTGGTATAGCCATTGTAAACTCAGAGATTCTTCTTGTAAGAAGCTTCTCCAATCCGACAGGCAATCTAGCAGCCTTTTCTACCATTCCATCATCGAGCGTTCTGTCCTGTCTGCCCACGTGGTCGCTTACGATTTCATGGAGCATAGGCTCATACTCAGATAGCAGGGTACTCCAAAGAGGAATATCCAGAACACGTTGTTTCAGCTCTCCTATGATGCTGCCAACGTCATTTCTTTTAAAAAGTTCATTAAAATCTATCATAATCTTCGAAGTTTTGATTTGGCAAAAATACAAATATATTCGCATATATTTAATGGATTTAGTATTTTTAACTAAAAAAGTCGTTGGTAAATTTGCATATATCAGAAAATTTTCGTACCTTTGCATATAGATAAGAGGTAGTACTTTTGAATAAACAGCAGCTACCTTATAAGTTGAACCAATTAAAAATAAAGATTATGAAACAGTTACTTGAAAAAGAGAATGTAAAGTATGGAAGAGTTTACATTTCTAAGTATGCCCTCATCTATTCATTCAAGAAGAATGGAGAGAGATACGCAAATCCTACAGAGTATATGGCTTTAGGAAACGAGAAGTCACAGGATGACGTTCTTGCACGCTTACAGAAGAACAATCCTACACAGAAATTCGAAATCGCGTAAATAGCAAGCAATCGTTGAACCAATTAAAATTATAAAGATTATGAATAATTCAGTTGAAACAAAGAAGGTAGAGGTTAGAAAGAACATCGAGAATATGTTTGAGTCAGCTACAAAGAAGATAAAGGACATCATTTCAGTTTGCCCTGATTGGGAGGTAGAGGGTATTGACTTAGGTTACAAGTCACTTATCGTCCACTTAAACTTGAAAGGAGTCGAAAGAGACAGAGACTTGGTGATTCGCTACCAGGCTAAAGTTGGTAATTTCCAGGAAGAGTCTTTCAACACCAATGTGGCATGCTGCGGTAGCTTTGACCTTCTGGGTGCAAACGACAACCTTAAGTACTACACAGCGGTTGGCGACATCCTCAGCCATAAAGGTATGCTTTCGCTTTTGAAAGACTCTATGGCTTCTTACACCAATTTAATTATTGAGTTGCGTAAAGAGTATGATAAATTAGACCAGGAGGATTAGTTATGACAAAGCAAGAAGAAATTGATATTCTACAGTCCTTGAAGGGTGATACCTATTTCGCCCAGTTCTTCGGAAGTAAGGACATTGATCAGATGTGCCAGAACATCAGTAATGACTTCGCCATTGAGGGCGGTTGCGGATTCAGCCAGAAAGCAGAAACTTTAGAGCGAATCAATGCAGACCTCAAAAAGGAGTTCCAGCAGAAAATCCATGATTTGGGAATGGAGCTTATTAAGGTTCTCGACAAGGGATTTGATGAGGATGCCATCTATCAGTTGGTTGAAGGCGAGGTCGGAATTGATGCCATTATCAAGTTCAAACGTAAGAACAATCTGGACCTTACAGATAAGGAGATAGATTATATGGTATCAAAACTTCCATGATTATGAAGCATATATGTAGCAACTGCATAGCTTCCGAGATATGCTATAGTGAAGGCAAGAAGCCTAATGACACTTGCCTTCACTGGGAATGGAGATATGCAGGTTTATGGTTTGATAATTAAAAAGTAAGACAATGGGGAAAAAGAAAATTACAGCAAACGATTTGAAGGTTACGCTCTCAGAGCAGGGCATAACATCAGGTTTGAAGCAGGAAAAGATTATTCAGCGCCTGCAGGTTAATGGCTGCTTGATTGCAATGGTGTCCGATGTATTGGACCAACTTATCAAGGACGAGCAGTCTATGTTCAGATTGCTAAATGTTCAGTACAAGCAAGAGCAGAAGATGCACTACACTCAGATGCAGGATGCAGCCAAGAAGTACTACTTCCACTTGAAACCCTTCAATAAGAGTTTCTTCGGTGACGAGAATATTTGCGATAACCTGGAGGACAACGCAAATGACATCTACGACATCATCAAGCTTCTTGCGGACCACACTAACGACCACAAGGATATGGAGGTGATTAAGAGAAATCTCAGAAAGAGAAAGTTGAACCATCATATTTTCGATTAAGATTATGGCAGATTATAAAGTTGGAGTAGATTTATCGGACTTGTTCGATGATATGTCCATCACTAAGCAGACGGGCTTCCTAGTTGAGAAGTTCTGTTCTTTACCTATAGACAAGATGGTAGAGGTAGTTGGCGAAATGCTGGAGAACCTTAATGGCGATCAGACAGCCAAAGTTATTGAAGACGCTTTCGACAACTTGCATGAGCAAGCCCAGGAGCACGTAATCAACTATGTGAAAGGGTAAGGCTATGATGTTTGTAGAAATGATTACTCGCAGATGTCTGTTTACCTTGGATGGGGGGCAAAGATTCAAGCTGTCCTCACTATTCCGAAGCCGACAAAGCCCATCTTTCCTTTGGAAATGGAGCGTCAGTTTATTAAGAGTTTTAATGAATCGCAGCCAGATATGGTTCATAAGGTTATTAAGTGTCATATAATGAGAAATTAATGAATATGGAAACAAATATAGTAGAAATCCTTAAGGATAAGCCGCAAGGAACTAAATTATATTCTTCCGCTTGTGGTAAATGCAAGTTGGAATCAGTAGATGATAAAAGTTTCAAAATATCCTTCTATAATTCAAAGTTTGGTTTTATGAATGGTGGAGAAGGGTATCTTGATAAGAATGGCAAATTGTATGATGATGGAGAATGTGTCGTTTTTCCTTCAAAGGAAATGCGAGACTGGTCTAAGTTCGCATGGAAGAGGGGCGATGTACTAGTTACTGAAGATGGCTCTACAAAAGCTATCTTTGAGTGTTTTGAAGATGATACTTATCTAACATTTAAGGGCAAGTATTGTTTGCAAAGAACTAATATTGACGAAACATTTATTGTTGATACAAAAAAAAATCTCACCGAATGTTTTTCTCTTCAAGATAAGGACATTGCTCAAATTTATATCCACAATATTGAGGATAGAATTGGAGGTATATTGAATATGGAAACCTTGGAGATTGAGAAAACTCAGCCAGAGTTCAAGGATGGGGATATACTACTCTATAAAAGCCCAGAATTTACGTATTTTTCTTCTATTTTCATCTTAGGCACCAATAGAAATGAAATGCGTAGTTATGTTCGCTTTTCTATTGGAAAAGGGTCTATTGATTATGATGTGCCAGTGTATAACCTTAATACAGATAGGTTTCGCTATGCCACAGAAGAAGAGAAGCAGCAATTATTTTCAGCCCTATCAAAGGAAGGTAAGGCTTGGGATAGTGAGAAGAAAGAAGTTGTTGATTTGAAACCAAAGGTTGAGCTGAAACCAAAGGTTGAGCTGAAACCATTCGATAAGGTGTTGGTTAGAGATAGTGAATCAGATAAGTGGCGTGCAAATTTGTTTGGTTATATAGACAAAGATGAATATTATCATTGCGTTTTTGCTAATTGGGTATATTGCATCCCTTACAACGAAGAGACAGCACATCTACTAGGAACGACTGATGAGTGGAAAGGAGGTGAGAGATGAAAGAACTTAAAGTCGGCGAAAGAGTTGTCTTGGATATCGTTGTAACTGAGACTGTAACTTGTGCAGGTTGCTTCTTTGAAAGTAATGGTGCTTGTGAAGTTTGGAGAAAATATCCATGCGCAAGTAAAGAACGCTCAGATCATAAAAATGTAATCTTTAAAGAAGTTAAGGAGTAAATCGTATGGATAAGTTAGAATACATTCCTGGAGATTTGGTAATGGTAAAGAAGTCAGCACTTCAATTTGCTAAAGATAAAATATTCAAAGTAATATCTTCATTGAGTGGTGGCTTTCTTAAGGTAGTCATGTTAAACGATAGTAGTACAACATACTCTATTAGTAATAATGCTATTCGTCCGATTCCTCTCACTTCTGAGATTCTAGAGAAGAATGGGTGGAAGGAAAATAAAGGAGATTATATAAACGATAGCTATCATCTACATCTATGTGGAAAGTATGATGGGTATTCTGTTTACAAAGTTGTAAACGATTATAATGTAGTTTGGTTAACAGGCGTTAGAAATGTATCAGATTTACAACATCTTCTCTTCGGTCTTGGTATTAATCAAGAAATGGAGGTGTAGGTATGGAAAAGCATATTACATTATCTGACGAAGAGTTAGAATTACTCATAACAGGTTTACATTGTATTGATGAATGTGGCTATAACGTTTATAGAAGAACATGTACACCTTGGAGTAAAGCCAAAGAGATAAAAGAAACTTTAAGAGTGAAGCTGATAAGAGCGCAACTTAATGTTTAACTGCCTTCTGGCATAAATATAGTAGTAATATGGACTTAACAAAAGAGCAGAAAGAAATATTTTCTAAAATCGCTGATATTAAACAGGTCATTCTGTCAAACCATTTTAATATACGTGATTTGACTGAACAGTTGATTAGCACACTTCCTTTCAAGGAAGGTGATATTGTGATAAATCAAAGTAACGAACATCTTCTTGTAAGGAAGATAGAACCTTATGACAAGGGATTCGGGGTAAATGAACATCGTTATTTAGGAGAAATAGAAGTTATTCTCAATATAATAAACAAAGATGGTCAGCCTTCTGAAAGAGAGAAGTGGGCTTTGATAAGCGAAAAGAATATTAAAGATATCCAACTTCCTAACAAAAAGGGTGAGTTCATCTGTTTGTAACATAGTTTAGTAACCATCCTGCAAAGGATATAAATGTAAGTAATATGGAACAAATTTCATTAGAAGACAAAGTTAATAATACTTTGAAATGGCTCGCAAATCAAATTGCGTGTATCCAAGTATATAAAAAGTGGGACGAAGAATTTAAAAAGGAAAGTCTCAATGATGCTTGGCAAAAAGTTCAAGAACAGTTTAAGAAAGATATTGATTGGAATGCTCTTACGGAAAGCCAATGTAAGGCTTTGCATTTTGGAAGTTGGCAATCCGAAGAAGATATTGAGGAAGAAATTTCTTGTTTACAATCTGAATTAGATAAGGGGAATCTTACAAAGGAGCAATTTGACAAAAAGGTTGCCAACGAGAAAAATACTCTTGGACTTCGTTTGATTCCGCTATATCTCTATCCTTCATTGCCTATAGGTATTACCCTAACGTCTATTGGTGGAGAAGAGAGAGTTTTTGATGGCTCAAACATTAGTACAGACATTAGATTTGGATGCCTTGCATGGGGTATTAAGCCGAAAAAAGATTAACTAACCACCCTCTCTTGTAAAAGGGAGAGGGTAAAAAGAAGAGAATATGGACTTAGTAATTACAATATTAGGTTGGACTGCATTAGGTGTTATATCTGCTTATCTGTTAGCAATAGTAGGTAAAATAATCTTTGATGCTGCAACCGCTGATTATAAGTTATACAAGCATGTGAGATTATGCCGCAAGAGATTATTAAGAAAGCGATATGAAGATTATGCTTGGCTGTTACTCCAGTTAGAGAAAGATACGGAGGTTTTCAATCTTACTCATAATACAAGAGATTGGACTTTTGAGAATTGGAGAACATTTTATCTTAAAAAGGCAAAGGAGAATAAGCAATGAGCAAAGAAAAAGCTATCGAGTATATTAAACGTGCTATGGATAGCATAGACGAGTTACCATTTTCCGATAATGGAATGTTGGCTTTCTATGATTTAGAAATAGCACTTAAAGAGTTGGAGGATTGATATGACAAGAGAAGATTTAATAAACGCTATGCCTATAATAAAGGCATTTATTGATGGTAAGAAATTACAGTATAAAGATTTAAACCATGAATGGGAAGACTTAGAGGTAAACGACATTGACTTAGATGATTTTGTTAAGTCAGCTTGGCGCATCAAGCCAGAGTCAGAGTACAGACCTTTCAAGGACGCAGAAGAGTGCTGGAACGAAATGGAAAAACACCAGCCATTTGGTGTTGTTAAAGATAAGTACTTTGCTAATTATCAAACACATCGTGCATTCACATGCTTAATTACTAATGGCTGTGACTTCGGTGGATATGAAGATGAGACATTTGAAAGTTGCTTTAAGAATTTGTTATTTGCCGATGGGTTTCCTTTTGGCGTAAAAATTGATGAATAGTTATGGCATGGGTAGCAGTTGATAAAATCGGTGAGGAATTAATCTCACGAACAGAGCCATTTAGAGTTGGAGACTATTGGATTGGTTACTCTATATTTCATCTTCCAAAGGGCAGTATTAAGAAACTCATCGGAAGAGATTTGTCTTATGACGATGAGCCAGTTGAACTTAAATAAAAATAGTTATGAGTGATAGTTATATATCTTATGGAAGTGATGGCTCATATCATATAATACGCCCGATAGGAGGAGGATTTGATATAGAGACAGCTTTCTTAATTGCCTTGGGAATTGTTGCTATATACGTCATGTGGCATTATTCACCAAAGGATGTTTGGAATAAAATAAATTTTAAAGAATAATAGTTATGTTTGGATTTTATGTTATACTTACCCTAGCTGTTCTATATATAGCTTTTATGGGTGGAGTTATCGGTTATTTAATTGGTAAATATTGGAAAAAGAAGTAGCGTATGTTTACATATCTAAATATTACTATTGGTGAAAAGGAGTTTGATGAAGTCAAACAAGGTAAGGTAAAAATAGTACGTTTACCTTGCATTCCTCGTTGGTGCCATACTCTTATTGTGGGTGTAAAAGCAAAAGGTCACCCTTATAGACTAGAAATCAACCGATTAGAAAGCAAAGATGGCAGAAATGGCGAGCTTCACATACAATATGGTCGTTCTATCAATCATTACTTTAAGAAAGTTGATTATATTCAGCTTTTCTGTAAGGTAGGTTCTCAAATAAGAGTTCTTGTTGTGGATTGCGCAGGTTTCAGTATTGAGACTACTCAAATGAAAAAGGATAATGGCTTTATCGAGTTTAAGCCAAAAAACTTTGTTGTTCATCTAAAATAAAAATGATTATGAAACAGGAAATGCAAAAATCAATTATCAAGCTTCAAACAGCAGTTGAAACTCTGACAAGACAGAAAGTTATCGATAAAAATGTGTATGACTTTATCCATGGAGAAATCAAATCTCTTTCGGAAAGTGTGGAGAATATAGTGGAAGTAAATAACCCCGATGAAACTCTTCTTACCTTCACAGATAAGGAGAAGTATGTAAATCAGCATATCGATCTTGCTGATACATCTGTACTTTGCAAAGAGTTAAATAGAAGAAAAGAAATTGGTGACGATTTCTTTGTAGTAGCAACAGAGGGAAAAATTGGTTAATTATGGAAAAGAAAGTATTTACCCTCATCGTTTCCAAGCAATGGTTCGATAAAATCGTTTCGGGCGAGAAGACGGAAGAGTACAGAGCTATCAAATCGTATTGGATAAACCGCTTAATACAAGCAAAATACGGAGGACGTGATGAATATCGCAAGGTTACAATGTACCCGGAGTTTGATATACTTATAAGTAATTCAAAGCTCAAAGAGTTGCTTGAAAAGAAAACCGCTAGGTTCATTCCTTACACCCATGTCCGCTTCTTCTGCGGTTATGCAAAAAATCGTCCGATGATAGAAAAGGAAATTGAAGATATCATCATTGGCAAGCCGAAGAAAGGCTTATGCCCCGATAAGTGGCTTGATACAGAGTTTTTCATTATTAGATTTAAGTGATATGATTGCAATTAAAGTATCTTCCGAGAATGTCCAAGAATTATGGAAATGCCCGGACGTTTCAGAGTTAGTTAAAACTGTCAGTGGAGACTGTACAAAGCAGACGTTGATAGTTAGGTTGAGAAATAGTGAGTTCTATGTTCCAGATGGATTCTATCTCGTAAAAGATGAGAATGGTCGTTGGAGTACACTTAGTCCATCGCTGTATGAGCTAATAAAAGACAAGGTTCATGGCGAGAAGTGAGGAGGAAATCCGAGAATACCATAGAAGGTATTACCAGGAACATAAGGAGCATCTATTGGCAAGAATGGAAGTTTATCGTAAAGAGAATGCTGAAAGGATTGCCGCAAACAGAAGATATAACAGAAAGAGAAAGAAAGCCTTGGGCGGCTTAATGAACCCAAATATTAAATAATGAGTAGAGGAAAACATTTTAGCGCAGAAGAGATTGAGTTCATCAAGGTTAACGCTTTGGTGATGACGACAACGGAGATTGCAAAGCAGCTCAATCGTAATTATTGGGCCATCCATCGAAAGATGAAGGAAATGGGTATCAGCAAGAGCCACGTGTTTACTGCTGACGAGGATTTCATCATTCGCAGAATGTATGGTAAGTACCCGGTAAAAGCCATCGCAACTAAGATTGGTGTGGATGAGAACGCTATTTACAACCGTTGCAAGAAGCTTAAGCTAACGAAAGGAGGTGCGCAATGATTGTCATAATTACTGCTATGGATAAGGAGTACGACCTTATCAGAGAATGGCTTACAAAGAAGTGGCTTAACTACCAAAATGTTCAAAAGATAGCTTTAGTCAAGTCTGGTATCGGTAAGGTTAATGCGGCATCTTGCTTGACGGAGTTTCTTTCTTCAATTATACCCGATAGAAACACAAGAGTTATCTCTATTGGATGCGCTGGTGCTGCTGTTGCAGGTTTGAAGCCTGGTAACGTTGTAATCGGTAATTCGTACTGTTACCACGATGTATATTGCGGAGAGCCGAATGCCAACGGGCAAGTTCAAGGTATGCCGGCAGTCTTTCCTTCAGATTTCTCCTGGATTGACATGGATGAAAGATTCAGATTAGGAACAATAGCAACGGGAGACAAGTTTGTCACCACGAGAGAGCAGGTATTGGCAATTAAGGAGTTTCTTCCTAATTCGTATAATGTATGTGCTATTGATATGGAGTCTGCTGCCCTTGCACAGGTATGCTACAAGAAGGGAATTGGTTTCACTTCTATCCGAGTTATTAGCGATAATCCTCTGGAACCGAACCAAACTGAACAGTATGCAGGATTTTGGGATAGTCTTGCCGAAAAGGCATTTAATGTTGTTTGCAAATTATTAGAGAATGATACCAAGTTTTAAAGTTGATCATACGAAACTGAAGCCAGGTCTTTATGTTTCGAGAGTAGATAAATGGGGATTGGAGACTGCTACAACATTCGATATTCGTGTATGCCAGCCAAACAAGGATATGATGTCACCAACAGTCGCGCACACAATAGAGCATTTGATGGCTGACTACTTACGCAATGATAGCCCTCTTAGCAATTCTGTTCTGTATTTTGGTCCGATGGGTTGTCTTACAGGTTTCTATCTTGTACTTAAAGGCACGTGGACTTCAAAGCTTATAAAGGAAATAATAGTAGAGGCATTCAAGGTATGTTCCTTGTCAAATACTATTCCAGGTGCATCGGAAGTAGAATGCGGTAATTACAAGCTGAACGACCTAAACGGAGCAAAAGAACTATGTGATATGTTCTCCGTATATCTATCCACAGCTGGACCGGATAAGCTCAATTATCCAGAGTAATATTTATATGTAACCATAAAGTATTTAAACATTAAGTATATTTCCTTGCAATATATTTGGTGATTAAATACTTTTTTTATAATTTTGCAGCATTACTTATTGCTATCGCTTCGTACTGGGATATTTCTTGAATTTATTGTTCAATTAAATATTTAGTTAGAATGAAAAAAAGAACGAAGCAAGTTTTAGTTATTCTGAAACCCAAATCAAAGGCGTTGGGGTTCAGTAGAGAGGAGTTAGAGGGTATTGCTGCCGATGTTGCCAATAACTTAGAACTCGATGAAGAAGCCTCAGACGAGGATGTAAACGCAGAGATTGAAAAGCAGGTCAATGCGGTTCTTCCTTATCTTAAGATTGCGCAAAAGACCGCGCAGCGTACTATCCAGAGCTTTAAGGATAGTCAAGACTTGGATGACGACGAGGTCGATGACGATGATGATGACCCTGCCGGCAACAAGAAACCAATCCGCAAACAGAAGAAAGAGAAAGAAGAGCAGGTCCCAGCATGGGCGCAGGCACTCATTACTCAGAACAAAGCCTTGCAGACCGAAATCCTCGGTCTGAAGTCAGAGCGTGAGAATGATGGCCGCCGTTCTAAGCTGAAGGCGCTCCTTAAGGACAAAGGTACGTTCGGAAAGACCGTCTTGAAGAATTTCGACAAGATGAAGTTCGAGAACGAATCTGAGTTCGACGATTTCTATGATGGTGTTGTGGAGGACTTGGCAGCTATCGATCAAGAGCGTGCTAACGAAGGTCTCGGAAAGCTTGGTGCTCCTGCGGCTCAGAGAAAGCCTAAGAAGGAAGAGGTTGAGGTTATCAAGGACGATGAGATTGATGAGCTTGCCGAAACTATGTAATCTTTAAATTTTAAAAGTTATGTATGGCGTAAGCAAGACTAAAACGTTTGATTCAGGCAAGGAGTCTGTAATCATCAGAAATTACGTGAATGGCATAATGGGTGGTGTCATTCTTGACATGACAGGTTTCTCTGGAGAGTTCATCCAGTGTGGACACATTATCATTCGTGATACCAAGTCTGGCGAGTACAAGCCAATGCCGGTAACAGGTGAGGCTTATGCTTCATTGCCGGAAAATCACGAGTATGTTGGTGTCTGTATGACAACTGCTCCGGTAGATACCCCTCATGTAGGTGTTATGACGGCAGGTGAGGCTAATGATAAGGCTGTCCCTTATCCTGTCGATACAATCAAGGCAGCTTTGAAAACAGCTGTTCCTACTCTTCAGTGGGGACATGATGCAATCGGTTAAGGAGGTGATTTATGCAACAGAGTTCTTTATTTCTTAAGTATATCATGAGTTTCTTCCCAATCTTGAAGACCTTGATTGAGAAGATTAACGGTAAGCGCAAGAATGAGATGACGTATCTCCACAAGGATACATCCATTCTCCGCCGCGTTTATTCTACCGACAACAAATGGGAAGCCGACACGGTCGATACTTCTTACGTAGCAGCTGACTACGTAGCAGTTGATTCTCCGGTTCCTTTGAAGTCTCGTGACAAGATTTCAACCGCCAACGGCAAACTGCCAAAGGTCGGTATGAAGAAATTCTTGAAGGAGTCAGATATCCTTGCTCTCAGACTCATGGAAGCACAGGGCGGTCAGACAGCTGAGATTCGCCGTAAGTTGGCGCAGGACCCGGTAGCTTGTAATGTCGGTGTTGATGAGCGTAATGAGTACGCACTTCTGTATGGTCTCTCTAACGGCTACGTAGCTGTTCGTGACGACGATAATCCAAAGGAGTTGCTCCGTATCAAGTATCAGTACTTGCCGAAAAATCAGCTCGGCATCAACAATGTTGATACTGGTATTACGGTTGCAGACTTGAAAGAATGTATCACGAGAGCTTCGAATGATGGCAACACCATCTTGATCTTCTGGATTGGAAAGGCTAAGTTTGACGAATTGAAGAAGGCACAGGACGCTCGCGAGCTTGTTGCCAACTATAAGGGGCAGACTTATGACTCCAACACAAAGCTGCCGGTTCCTACTTCCAGCGTATTCCAGGAAGCATTCTTGGACGAGACCGGTGTATCATTCCGCATCATCAACCGTACTGTCCGCTTGGAGCATGATGGCGTGAAGAAGAGTGTTAAGCCTTGGAACAACAATATGATTATCGGTGTATGCTCACAGATGATTGGTGCCCTCGTCTACGGTCAGGTAGCAGAGGCAACAAACAGAGTGGCAGGTGTAACCTATCAGCAGATTGATTACAAGCTTATCTCTCAGTATTCAACAACTGATCCATTGCGTGAGACTACTGCGGTGCAGGCATACTGCTTGCCTGTCATCGAGGACGTTGACACAATCTATCAGATTAATACTAAGCTGGCAGACCCAGACGTTTCGGTTGATACCGAAAAGGAGAAAGCAGATACAGAGGATGTTAAGGTAACAATCTCTGATGTGACCTACAAGAAGCCGGAGGCTATCACAACTCTCAACGCTCTTGGTGCTACACTTCCTAGTGATGCCAGTGATAAGGAGATTATTGATGCCTACAATGAGCTGCCTCCTACAAAGAAGAAGGAGTTCAAGGATAACGCAGCTAAAGCTGAGGAGTAATCATGAAGACGGTCGGACAAGCTTTGGTGGATGAGGTACACATACCTATCCCCTATGGTTTCGTGGAAAACGCCTGCATAAAGCGTGACCTCGATATCGAATCAGAGTTCACTGGTGACGTTGCCAGAAGTGACGCCTACAAAGGAACGCTTGCCGACTGTCTGCTTTCTCTCATACAAGCCGTTAGCTTCTCCGAAGCGGACAAATCAATAGGTTCCCTCTCGGAAGACCAGCGAAAGGCTATATTAGTTCAAGTCAATCGTTTATATAACTCTATCGGTGAGGAGGAGGTTTCACTTACTCCGAAGCCGACAGTTTACATTAATTGCTGATGAGTCTATTGAGTTTTCATGCCTCAAAGCTATACCGGCAGCAGAAGGTAGCTGGCTATACAGATGATGATGGAAATTATCACCAGGGCAAGACCGAGTGGAAGTTCTGCTGCACTTGTGATGTAGTTCCTGCTGGCGAGGCCAACAAGCTAGTTACATCTGATGGTTCTATTGATTACTACTCCTACGAAGTGCATAACTTGCCCGTAGGAATTGAAAAGTTCTCTTATGGGGATTTTATCAAATTGGAAATCTTAGGGGCGGAGGAAGTAATTCTCAAAGTCAAGGGATTTCATCGTTATCAACTCCAGTGTAAGATATGGGCATAAGAATGACAACCAGCGCTTCCGCTCTTGATGCCTTCCTACAGAGAGCCGCAAGGAAGATACAGGAGAATGTTCTTAAGGCACTCAGTAAGCTAGGAGACGAATCTGTGGTTAGAATCCGTAACAGGTCTGCCAAGGAAAGCTGGATAGACCATACGGGAAACCTAAGAAGTTCTATAGGCTTTGCCGTGTACGAGCAGGGAAGTAAATATATGGAATCAGCCTTTTCGCAGGTTCTCAGTGGCACAGACGGCTCTGCAAAGGGCAAGAAGATGATCAATGACCTTGCAAAGGAATATTCCAGGGTTTATGCTTTGGTTGTCGTTGCCGGAATGGAATACGCAGGAGAGGTGGAAGCCTTGGAAAGCAAGGATGTCCTCGCATCGACGAAGATATGGGCCACATCTATTGTAGAACAGCGTGTGAAGACGGCAATAGACTCAGCAGTTAATGAAATAAACAAGTGGAAGATATGAAATCAGACGGAGCAATTAAGACAGATGTTTACCGGTACATCAACGAAAGCGGTTTCATGAACAACGTCAATGGCAAGCTGTCAAAGACGATGAGACCGCATAATTCTCATAAGGAAGATGTCGTTATCTCCATCTTGGCTAATGAGGGAACGCAGCTTCAGACGGCTATTATAAATGTAAACATATATATACAAGACCAGGATGTAGATGGGCAGTTTGAGGAGAACACTATCAGAGTTGACGAAATCTGCAAACTGGCTTGGAATCTCTTGGAAACGTTCAGAACGAGCGAGTATGCAGCCCACGCTATTGAGCAGAGGGTATATGCAGCAAGCACGGGAGAACATGTAATAAATAATCAAGTTGAATATAAACTCATAAATGATTAAATTATGTCAGTAACATCATGGGGCAAATGCACTATCTACGTTCAAGAGGTAGGCAGCAAGAAGAACGAGTGGACTAAGCTCCCTACTCCAAAGGATGGCACTACCCAGGTTACCCCAACGAAAGGCGATACTATGACCCAGGTTGAGGAAGGTGGTGGAATTGTTGACCGCAAGACAAAGAAGTCCACCTATGAGGCAGCATATCAGCTCTTCATTAAGAAGAATCAGTCTCAGCCATTCAAGACTATCGATGGTATCGTAGAGGGTAACTACCGTTTAGCCATCCAACCGGAAGACGCCGAGCTCCCTGGCGTTTACATGGGTAACACTACTATCGGTGCAGAAGAGGCCTATACGACCCAGGACGGCGCTCTTATCACGTACACTCACGCAGCTCTTATCCCAGAGGGTGACGTGGTGGCTAAGACTACCAACTCGAAGAGTGAGGACGTCTATTGTGCTTACCGTTGGCGTGTTATCACCGCCGCAAAGGGAACAGGTGGAAAGTATGCCTTGACTTTCAAGAAGCCGCAGGACGGTGAGACCCCTCCTGCTGAAATCACGGAAACCTACGCAGAGACATAGGCATATTCTAATATCCCTTCTGCCGACTGAGGGTTATCAGCCGGCAACCTACCCAAGTAGCTCAGGGGAAGAGCGAGACCAAATAGTCCGTCGCAAGAAAATCCAGGGTCTTCAAAAGCTGGTTGAAAGACGCAGGTTCGAGTCCTGCCTTGGGTGCCAACAATTTAAAATTCGAGTGATATGGAAGAGTTAGGAATCATTATATCGAATACGCTCACTGATATGCCGATAGGCTTTGATACTGAGCACGCTCACGTTAGCATCTACCCTACTACACTGGGCATGATGTACCTAACGTCGCAGTTGGTAGATAGCTTGGAGCTAGACAAGGAGTTACTTCAAGCTGATCCATTCTTGGAAGCATTGCGAGTTGCAAACACCAAAAGGGAGACATGCTGCAGATTGATTGCATATCACTCACTCAACACAAAGAATGAAATACTAGACTCCAGATGCGTAAGCAAGCAGACGGAGTTAATCTTCAAGGAATGTTCCAACGAGGATATAGCTACACTTCTCATCATCATCCTTAAGGCTAACTCATACCAGACAATAGCCAAAGAGACAGGAATGGAAGAAGAAGCGAAGCGTATGGCAAAAGTCAACGCAGCGAAGAAGTCGGAGAATAGCTTTATCTTCGGAGGCAAGACAATATGGGGAACTCTCATAGATGCCGCTTGCGAAAGATACGGATGGACTTTCGATTACGTGGTATGGGGAATATCGTATAACAACCTGACTCTCATGCTCAAAGACAAGATTACTTCAATCTATCTGTCAGACGACGAGAGGAAGAAAGCACATATACCGGCAGCAGGGGAAGAGGTCATCGATGGCAACAACAAGGAGGCGGTCATGAAGGCGGTGATAGAGTCAGAGACCGAGATTTAACCGAAGTCTTCCTGCGCACGCACGTAAAGTTCCCACATCGAACACTCATATTTGGTGTTTCCCTGGCGATTCTTTATAACAGAGTATAAATTCAAGGAAAAATAGAACATTATGCCAAGCATTAAATTCGATACAATAGTCGAGACAGCCAAGGTCGTTTCCGGTTTTCGAGACATTCAGAACGCAGTTCATCAGACTGCCGAGAGGGTTGAGAAGGACGGAAAGTCTATTGACGATGTAATCTCGAATATACAGAACAGCATGAACATTGCCATTGGCGGTTGGAGCATTGGCAAGTTCGTCAATCAGATGATGCAGGTCCGCGGTCAGTTCCAGCAGACAGAAATGGCATTCAAGACGATGTTGCAGTCTGAGGAGAAAGCTGATGCTCTCATGAAGCAGTTGATCCGCACGGCAGCCGTCACACCTTTCGGGGTTGAAGACGTTACAGAGGGAGCCAAACAGCTTCTTGCGTTCAACGTAGCAGCCGAGGATGTAAACAAGACGCTTATCGGATTGGGAGACGTGGCAGCAGGTATGGGTCTAAACCTTAAAGACCTCGTGATGCTTTACGGCACCACCATTGCTAAGGGTAAGATGGACACGATGGACTTGTACCAGTTCCTCAACCGAGGTATTCCTATCGCAGACGAGATAGCCAAGGTTATGGGTCTTGACGTTACCAACGCCATCAAGGAGGTCCAGAAGCAAATCAAGGCAGGCAAGGTTACCAGCGATATCTTCATCCAGGCAATGCAGAGCATGACCGCCGAGGGTAGTAAGTTCGGTGGCTTGATGGAAGCTCAGTCTAAGACTATTACAGGTCAGATAAGCAACATTGAGGATGCCATCGAGCAGATGTTCAATGACCTCGGCAAATCCCAGGAGGGTGTTATCAATACCGGATTGGGAGTCGTTTCCACCCTCGTTGAGAATTGGGAGACGGTAGGCAAGGTACTCATGACTGTTGTTGCAGCGTATGGAGCATACAAGGCTGCGGTGATAACGATGATAGCAATATCTAAGGCACAGGTAGCTTGGGAGAGTGCGAAAGCATTCTTGTCTTTAGCGAAGTCTATCACAACCGCCAAAGATGCAATGGCTCTGTTCAATTTGGTCTCTTCTTCAAATGTTCTCGGTCTGGTTCTTGGTGCAGTAGCAGCTAGTGTCACGATGTTTAATCTATTCGGCAATAGCGCTGAGGATGCCGCTACCAAGACATCAAAGTTTACCGAGAGTGCAAATGAAGCATCAAGCAAGGTCGAGTCGCTAGTCTCCATTCTGAAGACTGCAAAGGAAGGCTCCAAAGTTTACAAGGACACAATCAAGGAGCTGTCGAACATCTATGGCAACTATGGAATTGCTATCGACAAGATCAAGGAAGACGAGAGCAACCTTGTGGATGTTAAGCAGCAGGAGATAGACAAGTCCAATGAACTCATCGAGCAAATCAAGCTGGAGGCTACAGAGCGCAACAGAGCCAATGCAATCTCCAAGGCTAATGAAGACTACAACAACCGTGTTGATAGCGCTCAGCAAACCCTTTTGGGTAAGTTGAAGGATTATGGAACCTCTAGCAGCGGTATAGCCGTCGGCATACAGAACATCGTATCTGACTCGGTTATCAAGCAGTTTGATGACCTAACACAGAAGATGGCTGGCTTGAATGAGCACTCTAAGGAGTATCAGACCTATCTGAAGCAATACAATCAGTTAGAGGCTTCTTTGATATCCGAATCAGAAAAGCTAGCTAATGCTTTCGGTTTTACAGGAGACAAGACAAGCGATACCAGGAAGGCTTTGATAGGCTATCTCTACGAACTACGAGCTGCTAAGAAGATTCATAGTGAGGAGGTAGATAATATCAACCGGGCGGCAGATGCTACCGAGGATTTCGGAAACAAGGCCATCTCTACAAAGAACAGGATAAATGCTTTGCAGAAACAGCTGCAGGGTGCCGGCGAGGATGTACACGTCCTCTACAACCGTGTCAAGGAGTTCATGCAGAACTATTCCGAGAACAATATCAACTTCCACGTCAACTTCGATGCCAAGATACCATCGTGGATGCAGAATATGAATATTCCGGAATTGGGACGCTTAGGTAAGTACTTTTCCGCTTTGGCACGCGACCTTGCAAACAACAAGAAGTCTGGTGCGCTAGTCAATGGCAAATGGATGTCAACAAACGATATTGCCCAGCGAGGATGGGATTACACCAATGCTGCGAACACTAAGCAGACCAAGGCAGAAGACGATGCTAAGCAGAAGCGTCGCGAAAAGGAAGAGGCAGAAGCCAATGCCAAGAAGAACGCTGCCAAAACCAAGAAAGCAGCCGCTGATGCTAAGAAGCTAGCAGAAGACCGCAAGAAGGCCAAGGAAGAACTGAATGAGGACTTGAAGCAGCTGCAGCAGGAAAATATCGACAATGATATATCCATCATGCAGGAAGGAACGGAGAAGAAGCTTGCTCAAATCAAGAACGACTATGCTAAGCGCAAAGCCGAGATTGATAAGCAGGAAGCCGAGTTCAAGAAGAAAAACAAGGAAGCTGGCAAGAAAGTAACCCTCACCTCTGCTCAGTCCGATGCCCTCTCCAAAGCAAGAGACCTCGCTACCCAAGAGTATAACAAGAAGCTTGATGAGGTCAACAGGGAAGCCCTCACCTCTATGCGTGACTACTTGAAGGAATATGGTTCGCTCTATCAGCAGAAGCAAGCCATTGCCGAGGAGTACGAGGAGAAGATTGCCAAGGCTCAGACACAGGGTGAAAAGCTCTCTCTTCAGCAGCAGAGAAAGAAGGACCTCCAAACCATCGAGATAAACGCTATCAGACAGAACATCGATTGGGGAAGCATCTTCGGAGACTTCGGAGCTATGTTCAAGGACCAACTGGAACCAACAATAAAGAAGCTGCAAGAGCTCTCCAAGAGCACCACAGATGTTAATGAGCAGAAGACTATACAGGAACTTATCTCCAAGTTACAAGGCTCTGCCACAGTCTGGGATAGTGACATTTTCAAGAAGGTCTCTGATGATATCAACTCCTATCAGTCAGCCATGCTGAGTTACATTGATGCGCAGGAGCGAGAGATTGAGGCTACGGAAGCCGTTACCAAGGCACAGGAAGACCTTGCCAAAGCTAAGAAGGGCGGTGACAAGACAAGTATCACCAAGGCTGAAGCAAATCTCTCTATAGCGAAGAACATTCAAGCTATCGCATCCAACAACGTGCTGAAGTTCGGTTCATCGGTTCAGAAGGCAACCTCAGACTTGCAGACATCTGCACAGAAGGCAGTTTCTCAGTTTCAGCAGCTTGAAAATGGTTTGCAGGGTCTTACATCGGGGTCACTCAAAGGCATAGGAAACTCCATTCTAGGGCTTGACAAGCTTTTCGGCGGCAACATGCAGAAGGACGTTGCCAACACTCTAGCAAAGGGCATCCAAGGGTTGCTCGGTAAAGATAGCGACGCAGCCAAGGCTCTGACGAAAGCTTTAGGGGATAGCGGTATGGCAGGTGAAATAATCTCAGCAATACTTGGCATCCTCGATATTCTGAAAGATGGCTTCGGAACACTCATCAGTAACCTCATGGACACGGTCTTTGGCGCAGTAACGGGCATCCTCGATGATGCTTTATCGGGTGACATCGTTATGAAGCCATTGAAGAGTATCGGGAACAACGTTTCTCATATCCTCAACACGCTTTCATTCGGTGGCTTCAATAGTCTGTTCGGTGGAGATGGAAATGCCAAGAAAGTCAATGATACCATCGAAAGACTGACAGACAGAAATACCCTCTTGCAGCAATCCATCGAGGATTTGACTGATGCAATGGAAAACTCCTTTGGCTCCAAGGCAACCTCATACTACGAGCAAGCCTACAAGAATCAGCAGGAGACCAATCAGAACTACCTCGACATCGCAAAGGCGCAGGCAAGCTATCACGGTTCGCACCACTCATGGAACGCTTATTGGAGCGGTTTCGGTAGTGACGAGATGGATTGGATCAAGAAGAACGTCAAAACAGATTTCAATGGCGACCTATTCTCCCTCAGTCCAGAGGAAATGAAGCTCCTCCGTGGCAATGTTGCCATTTGGGAGCATATCGAGAAGACTGGTAAGGGTAACTATGGCGGAAGTCTGACGGAGAAGCTGAATGACTACATAGACCAAGCAGGCAAGCTGGATGAGCTATCAGACAAGCTGAAGGAAAGCCTTACGCAGATTTCCTTTGACAGCATGAAGGATAGCTTCGTGTCAGACCTTATGGATATGAGCAAGTCAGCGCAGGACTTCGCAGACGATTTCGCTGAAATGATGCAGAAGGCTCTTCTCTCCTACTCCATGGAAGACCTAATCAACGGAGACTTGAAGAAACTCTACGATGATTGGGCGAAGGCTATGAAGGATAAAAACGGAAAGCTAACCAAAGAAGATATAGATGCTTTCTACAAGCGTTACGATGATATAGTCCAGGAAGGCTTGAAGAGACGTGACGATTGGGCAAAGGTGACAGGCTACACTGGTTCCTCATCCTCATCACAGACCGCAACAAGCGGAGGATGGTCCTCTATGGGGCAAGATGCCGCAGACGAGCTTAATGGTCGCTTCACCGCCCTGCAGATTGCTGAAGAAACCATCGCTCAGAACATGACTACCACCATTTCACAGATGGAGAGCATCGTTACCCTCGGAATCTCAACCAATGGCGCAGTATTGGAGATTAGAAACATGATGATTATGACAAACAGCTACCTAGAAGACATCGTGAAGTATTCAAAGCTCACCTATAATGACTTCGGAACAAAGCTGGATGACATGAACAGAAGATTAAAGGATATTTGACCTCTATAGGCTTTTCGCTTGTCAGCCCTTACAACTACACTCAACAATAGCAAAAGCGGCTCACAGCGAAGCCTATGAGGTTATTTAATGATTAAATAGTTATGCTTAATGGTCAACTTTATATAAATGGTAAGGATGCCTACCTTACGTGGGGCATCTTCCTAGACGAAACTGCCCTCAGTGCGCTCATGACCCCTGCACCAAACAAGGAGTTCATCAGCAACAAGTATCGCTCAAAGGACGGAAAGTCGGTTATCAAGCACAATCCTAGATTGGATGAGAGGGAGATAACGCTGCCGTTCAATATGACAGCCAAAGACTCAGATACGTTCTTGACGAACTATGCTAGGTTCTGCGACGAGGTTCTTGCCAAGGGAGAGTTGGTTATCCGCACCCGATTTCAGCCTAATGTGTGGTATCGGTGCATCTATCTCTCCTGCACTCAGTTTAGTCAGTGCATTCGGGAAATGGCAAAGTTCAGCCTAAAGCTCAACGAGCCAGACCCTAGTGACAGAGGTAAAACAAGTAAATACACAAGCTATGATTCAGATAAAGAGAAATAACAAGGTATTCTTCACATTAGAGGACTTCGGTGAGGGTTCTAAGCTGTCATATCAGCTTATGGACCACCACTACATCATCTTGAAGTTCACTACGGCTACTCCTGTCTATTTCGAGATTGGGGACTCCGTAGAGATTCCCGACTTCGGCTACTTTGAGCTTACATCATCATACTTCCCTAAGCACAATGATAGTGATGGCTACGACTACGAAATGCAGATGGATGCCTACTATATGTCTTGGAAGAATAAGATTTGCAAGTATCGCCCTCAGCACGGAGCCAACGAGACCTCCTTCAACCTCACCACAACTGTAGGTGTACACATGAACGTTATACTAGGCAACCTAAAGGCTCTAGGGCTTACGTACAATGGCAAGGATTTCTCCGTTGACTACACTACGTACAACAACAAGGCTTTCGATGTTCAGAAGAGATTCTTGATCGAGTACGGCTCCATCAGTATTCTTGACGCTCTCAACGCCATCTGTTCCGAAGATGCGCTCAACTGCGAGTGGTGGATAGATGGTTCTATCATATACCTTGGATATTGCGAAATGGAAGGTCAGACAACATTCGAGCAAGATGTCAATGTTCTGTCTATGTCCTATTCGGAATCTAAGTCAACTTATATCACGAGACTGTACGCATTCGGCTCAGACAGAAATATCCCGAAAGGGTATTTCACTGGTGCCGATGCGGACGTCACCACCGATGGTATCGCTACCGATTACCTTATGCTCCCTAACAAGGAAGTGGATAGTGATGGTTTCTACGCCAAGGATGGTTACCTGGAGAACGTGAATGTCGTGAAGAATGACAAGCAGGCTATCGAAGGTGTCGTGATGTTCGAGGATGAATATCCAAAGGTTGAAAGTGTTGTCAGTGGTATCAAGACCTATGATAGTACCGTTGATAACGATGATGGGACTAAGACTACACAGACGTTTTGGCAGGTCGGTTCAACGGACTCCTTCGCTGAAAACTTTGAAGCTAGCTGGATAAAGAGCAACCTCACTCTTGGTATCAAGTTCACTAGCGGTGCTCTCATGGGTATGGAGTTCGATGTTAGTTTCAAGATTATCGACAAGGAGAACTTTTTCGAGATAGTGGCTAACGACACCTACGGAAGAACACTTCCCGATAGTGTCATGTGCCCGAAGGAAGGTGATAGGTTCTTCCTGTTCAACTGGGACGCAACCAAGATTACAGATACGGACCTCATCCCTACTGCTCAGTTATCTCTGTTCGATAGAGCGAAGCAGTACTATCAGAAGACCATGATCAGCAACTCAAACTTCACCTGCACGATGGATGGTGACAAGTTCTACAATGATGGAACATACGATTATCATCCTCTCGGTGAACAGGTAAAGCTGATTAATGATATGTTTGCGCAGGTGGACGCGGATGGCAAGCACTACCGAAACTCTCGTATCATCGGAATGGAGATACCTTTGGACATACCATACGACCACCCTCAGTACACTGTAGGAGAAAAGGCTGCAACAAGCCGGTTGGGTAAGTTGGAAGACAAGGTTGATTCCATCAAGGTGAATGGAATGCAGATAGGCGGCACAGGAAGCGGTAATGGTGGTGTCTATGTAATTGGGCTGAATGATTCTACGCCTGCATCAGATAGTAACGTTTATTCTGCTAGACGTTCTAGGATGGAGTTTATATCTAGGCTGCAGGATAACACAGCCAAGGGTACTATCACTTGGGAAAAGGTGCAGAAGTTCTTGCAAGGATTCTTCCTCGGTCACACTAATGAGTTCAGCATAGATGGAAGTGGTAACGCTATCCTCTCTAGTGTAATAGTGAATCTCTTGAAGTCACTCGACTTTAACGAAGCAGAGCAGAGCGGTTTCGCTATCAAGCAGCGAAGCGATGGAAAGTATCAGATGTTGCTCACGGATTTAATCGTGTGGGGTAAGGCAATCTTCAATACCCTTGTTATACGAGAACTCAGCTACGTTGGAGGTAATATCGTTCTCTCCCCTGCTGCTGGTAAGATAAGCTACATCAAGGAGGTCTTCAGCGAGATAACTAATGAGCTGATTGGTTGGAAGTGCTATCTCTTAGCAGACGATGGAACGACCGCAACAATCAACTCATGGAAGGTGGACGACCAAGTTAGGTGTAAGACGTTCAATATTGCATCGGGTGTCTATGAGAACGTTTCCAATAAGGACTATTGGAGACTTGTCACTAAGGTTTCAACCGAGAACGAGGTAATCACCGATTCGGAAGGGCACGAACTCTATGACGGCAAGAAATTCGCTTGGATTCAGATAGCGAAGGGCAACTGCATGGAAGGCTCGGACAACCCTGCTACAGGAGATACCATCGTCCTCATGGGTAACAGAAGCGACAAGACCCGAATGCACCTTCTGATGATGGAGACCGAAGGTGATTCCGCACCGAAGTTCACTATGTATCGTGGTATCAATTCCTACTCCCTCAAAGGCAAATCCATCTTCGATGTAGGATTCAACGGCATCAACATCGTGTCTAAGTACTACCACTTGACTACCGCCAACGGAGAGAAGATTTGGACACCTCTCTATCGTGGGGATTGGAAGGAAGGTACGGAATACGACTACTACGACCAAGTAAGCTGGCATGGTACAATGTGGCTATGTATCGTTTCAGACGGTCAGACTACAACGGAAGAACCTACTGCTGATTCTAGCTATTGGAAAGCTATGACAGAGATAATTCCTGTAGAGATTTATTTCGAGCATGACTTTCAGCAAGGATTTGCTTACGGCAGGGAAGGAGAAATCAGATGCAAGGTATATCGTGGTATCGAAGACTTGACATCATGCGTAAAGAAATGGAAAATCGAACGTAAAAGCGATGATTCAGTTAGTGATTCAGCTTGGGCGTTGAGAGATAAGGTAAAGAACTTTAATGGTACGATTTCACTTATCTGCTCGCAAGATGTTTCTGTTGATGATTTCGGCAAGGGAAGAAAGGTAATCTTCACTGTGACAGCTATAGGTGATGATAAGAAGCAGCTCGCACAAGAGAATCTTACTTTCACATAGTAATAATAATTTAAATGACAAGATTATGAAATATATCATTTGTGATAAAGTTGTAGCAAGCATCTATGGATTCGACCCCATCACGCACAGAGTGTTAGGGGCACTAATAATTCTGAACGAGAAAGAAGTAACTTTCTGCACAGCCATTGAAGGCAATAGTTTGGAAGAGAAAGCGGCAAACATCAATGGTAATATCATGACCGAAGATGGAGTAAAGGATTTTATTAACAATTTATAAATAACACAATATGGGTGGTTTTGTAGCAAGAGGTTCGAATGTAATCTCACGTATCATCAATGGTGATACTCTTTATTTTTACTTGGAGCTAGGTGATAACCCTCTGTATCAGTCTATTGACCCAGACAACCCTAGCAATGTGTTCCCTAATTGGGAGACAAACGAAAGTAGTCAGCCAACTGTCAAGCCAGTTTGCTCCAGCGCAATGAATGGAGAGCTGAATCTTACAGAGCATAAGTGGTATTATAATGGCTCTCTTATCATCTTCGGAGCTGCTAATAATGGTTGGGCTACAGAGCAGACACTTGAACGATTCAAGTATAATGTTACTGACGGAACAATTAAGATTGTAAAGAACTTGGCGAGTGTAAACAACTTATCGAATGATACATTGAGATACGAGGGTGTAGCAGACCTTGATGGAGTTAACTATCCTCAGAAGAAGGCTATTGATATTCTCATTCAGCGTTCTTCCGCATCGGCATTCCAAGGATTCGTTGTTGCAAATCCAGGTCAGCTTAGTGAGAGTGTTACAGAGACAACGCTTTCAACAAAGTTGTCTAATGGCTCTTCATGGATTGATGGATATACTTGCAAGTGGTATAAGAATGGTGTATATATGACTGGCAAGGATGGCAAGACATTGAATGTAACACGTGCCGATATTGATAGCGAGGAGTTGTATTTGGCAGAGTTCTATCAGGTAACAAATGGTGTTGTTGCTTCTAGCTCTTGTTCTACGGCAGCAATATCCATCTCTGATACGGGTGACATCTATAAGATTGTATATTCGATTTCTGGTTCTCTCGGCAGAACGGGAAATGTTACGGCTACTCCATCTATCATCAATAACAGGACGGCGGCAGCCCTCAATCTTGCGAATTACCAATGTACATGGAGTCACGTCCTTTACAACCACGATTACACGAAGAAGTTACATACCTTTGATACAGAGAAAGCAGTAATAGAAGCTTCTTATTTCGAGGATAAAAAAGATGGGCATATCGAAGGAACTGTTACTTGTACAGAGAAGCCAGTAACTGCTTCTTAGACTGGTGATGATACTAACATTAATTAGATAAGTCATGAGAAGTAAAGATAATTTTATACAAAGACAGTATGCGCCACTTGATGTGAGCCAGAAGCTTACTTGTATTACGGATAATAGCCCTGCTACTCAGGTCTATAATACCGATACAGGTGAGTATGAGCCAAACCGAGAGATAACACCTACGGTGATTTATCCAGACATCACGGGTTGGGCATCAGATAACTCATGGACAAACAAGCAATGCAACAGCATTCTTGACGAAATGGTGTGGAAGGTCAATGGTGTCGATATTACCACCATTGCGTCATGGAGAGGCAAGTATGAGATTCTGCAAGACGGAAGCATGAGAGGTGCTTTGAAAGTCAAGCGCAACCTTACACGTGAGGAAAAATGCTCTTTGACTTTCTCGGCAGTTATTCCAGACCATCGTCTGCAAGCAAGATTGAAGGTCAACACCGAGGAATTGGTGCTAAGTACATACAACAAGACGGAAGACACCTATGGTCTGTCGTTTGGTAATGATGAAAAGATTTCGTATAACCCATTCCTTGACAAGCTTGCTCTGTACGACTACAAGGTAGCACATGAGTTGATAGCATTCAGTAATGATGAACGAAATGCCTGCTATGATGGTAATCAGTATGAACGTTCCATTCCTCTTCATGTGTTCAAGGGCACAAAAGAGGTAACGACAGGATTTACCATCAAGGTATTCAAGGTAGCAAGTGCCACTTCGCTTATTGATGTATCTAGCGGATTCTCTGAGGTTATCGAAGTAACGACAAGCGAGGTTAAGTTTGACCTAAGAGCAATTAATGCTGCTGATTACGTGATAAGAGTGCTTGTGAAGAACAATGTTGTGGCTCAGAAACAGATTTCATTCAAACGAACTTATCAGGAGTATGTTGCGGAAGTCCTCAATCTGACGGCAATATATCACGATGATAAAACGAAATCTCACAAAGCTCTCATTCTCATTGATAAGAACGAGCTTGAATGCCCTGAATCTGTTCTTGATATTCGATGGTTTACCTTAGCTACAGATGTAAAGAACAATGCCACTACAGAGAAGCATTGGAATGTAGGAAGTACAGTTCTGTACAACATCGAGGAAACAGGAGTGGGCGAAACAATTAATGATGGTATTCATGTCATGTATGATGTATCATTCAAGGGTGCGTTGCAAGATGCCACGGATAAGGATGGAAACGTATATACAAATTCCGATGGCGAAACTTATATGTTTAATTAATTTGTAAATAGATAAAAGATTATAATTATGGCAGCAAAAGATTTAGCAAAGGTTGGTGCGGTAAACTCAATACTTGCATCTAATTATATTATGGTTGAGATTGGGGGTTCTATTAAAAGAATCTCCGTAAAGGACTTCATGAACTCAATACAGACAGGTTCGCTCAACCTCTCTCAATATGCGTGGGGTATTCCTATCTATCAGTCTCCATCATCTAAGACAAGTCCAGAATGGGGTCGTGTCGGTAACTTGGATATGTGGGCGCAGTACAAAGAGACAACGGGTCGCTATCTCCTTACGCAGGATGGTCGATTGGCTAAGTTGTCTAAGACCAACAGTAACTATTTTGCTGATGGTACAACTGTCGATGAGACAAAGGGCAATATCATGTTCCACGCTCCTCGTCTGTACTATCTCGTAAAGATTGATGCGGTTACAGGTATTCCATATCTGTGGTTATCATTACTCCCTATCGGTGGTCATTATATCGAGTCACCTTGCTTTGGTGCTTACAAGGCAGATGTAATTTCCGATAAGTTGGTTTCTCGTAGCGGTCGTGTACCAAATGGTAGTCTTACAATATCTCAGTTCTGGGCTAAGGCTAGAGCGAATGGTAATGACTATGGTCTTTCTTGCTATGACCATCGCAGACTTATGATGATGCTTCAGTTATCTGAGTATGGTAGTCCGGACTGCCAAGCAAAGATTGGCTATGGTGTAGGTGGTTCTGTGGGTGGTTCTTTTTGGGGTGCTGCTTCTAAGTTGAAGACTGGTGCAACGGCTACTCTCGGTGATTCATGCGGTAGTATTCCTATTGATGCTCTTCCCGATGATACTGCTAGCAAACCAGCAAGCGTAAACAGTAGCCGAGTATCATTATTCGGTATTGAGGATGCCTGGAACTGGCAATATGAAATAACGCAAAATATTTACTTCGGTAAGAGCAGTAATACAGGACAAATAGGTAATGAAGTATTCATCTATGAGGGCAACAGAATTCCTACAGATGCAGAGCTTGCAACTAAGCCTGCTGGTGATTATCGCAAGTTGGAGCGAATGAACAAAGAAGGATTTGTAAGCAAGATGGCTCTTGGTGAGTACTTCGACCTTATTGCTCAGAGCGCAACTAATGGTGGTTCGAACAACTATTGGTGTGATTACTTCTGGCTTGATATGACTACAGGGCAGCTCTGTTTGTTCGGTGGGGTTTCTAATTTCGGTTTGAATTGCGGTCTCATTGCCCTCTATTCGAAGTACTCTTTTTCGGTTTCGAATCCGTACTGCGGGGCTCGCCTCGCTTATTACGGAAAAACGCAATACGTAAACGGAGCTGACTTGTAAAGTCAGCGACATCCGCATTGGAGGGCTTGCCCCTCCATCGCACGCAAGGCTGGTGGTCGGTACACTTATGATATAGAATAGATTTATTGTTGAATTTTTAAAATGTAATTTTATGAAGGTTAATCAGGTTTTGGAGAATGTACCATCTAATGGTATTATTGTTCGTGAGGAGGGTGATATTGTACGTGTGTTCTTTGATATTCAGAAGCAGAAAGCAGAGACATCAAAGGATGGCGAAGTGATTGTGCCAGATGGTATGTGTACAATGGAGAATGTTGATGTATTTGGTACTCGCACCTATGATGGTATTGTGAATGCTATCGTATGCGACCACTACCCTGCTGATAAGATGCAGGCTATCATCAACAACCATCTGCTCGAAAGCGAGAGCAAGGAACATCAAGCAGAGTTTGCAGAAATGCAAGCTTGGAGAGTGAAGGCTAAGCGTGTAGCCAAAGAGGTTGTATCAATGATTGTCTAATTTAAAGGGTGGGAAAATGACAAAAAAAGATTTTGTTGCGAGGGGTTCAGCTTGGATTCAGCGAGCACCAGAGGACGGCAAAGATGCCGTCAGTTACGAGATTCAGCTTGATACAGATTCCGTGTTGTTGAAAAATGACACGAAAAAGTTTGAGACGCACAAGTTGGGTAATGTCCGTTTTATTCAGTATGAAGGCAAAAAGATGATTGACAAGACGAATGAGATTATCAATACATACAGCTACATCATCCTTTATTATGGCTACGAAGGCGGTGTCTATAAGGCAATCTCATACTCGGCTAATGAGGGTGTTACTGATATATGGAACACTATTCAGATGAACGTAGGTGATGATGCTGATTGCTATGGCGCAAAGTATATTTGGTATGACAAGAATCTGCCAGATAACGATGATGCTATGTTTAAGAAGATATGGAGCGAGTTAGACGGCGTTCCACCTACAGAACTCGGCATCAAGATTCTTGCGACAAAGATGTTCACGGTTAGAAGAGAAGCTGATAGCATACAGTCATCTGATGTGATGTTCGGTATCAGTGATTCCAATACGCAAGCACCGACAGAATGGAAGACTAACCTCAGCGACCTTACGCTTGCTGATGGGAAATATGTGTGGACTTGCACTAAGACCACGCTGACAAATGGAACATCATACTATACAGGTGCATACTGCCTTGGCGATTGCTATGACTTTGCGCAGGTTGAGGAATTGTACGCATTGAGTGATAGCTCTACCAATCCGCCAGATGATGCAGATTTTAAATCATCATACAAGGTTGTCAAGGGCAAGTATCTGTGGAGTTGCGTAAAGGTGACTTATAATGATGCTAACATCAGTTATCTCAACAAGAAATGCGTGAGCTACTTCCCGAATGATGGCGTTAACGGAACAAAGTTCACACCGAAGGGTACTGCCTATGCTCATTATTCTAAGGCTAGCGAGTTACCTACTCCATCTATAGCTACAGTCAACCGCAAGTATCTTGTTGATATAGATGATAAGTCAACACCGCCAAGGAATACCCCTTGCGTATGCTACTACAAGAATACGACAACGTTCATGTCTGATGTTGCAGCAGAGGGTGATGCCTACAATATTGGTGGCACTCTGTGGGTGCATGACGGAAAGGTATGGCATGATTTCGGAAGCGTGCAAGGACCGAAAGGTGATGATGGTGAGGATGCTTTGAATATCGAGTTATCAGTTGAGAAGATTCTTTTCAGCTACTATGAAGGTAATTTCGACCCGCAAAATAAAGCTATCACGTTAGTTGTTAGGCAAGGTGGAAACGTTATCAAATCATCAGAATATAACGTAAAAATAGTATCTGCCCAGAACTTTGATATTAGCACAAGCAACAAGCTTACGATAGAAAAGCAAGATAGTTCTTGTACGTTGAATTGCTATGCAAACGGTGTAACTACTTATAGTTACACTTATGATGATGGAGCTTCTTACGTAAGTTATCCTGCAAGTAGTTGCTCTATCAAAATCTCTATAGAATACAATGGAATCACTTATTTCAAGGAGATTTCAATAGAGGTTTCTTTCGTAAAGATGTATGGCGGACTAGCTTATGACACAGAATCACTATCATCTACATACGGAGAGCTTGTTAGCGAAGGTGGGCGATTGGATCAAATGGAGACTCTAATCTATCAGAATGCTAGAAATATAACATTGACTGCAAAAAGAACCGATGGGTTAGAGAATCAGTACTCTGAAATAAAGCTTCAATATGATAGCATAGATATCAGCGTAGGAAAAATCAATAATGGATTGGCAAGTACGGGAATCAATCTCACCGATGGTAGTATTACTATGACTGCCAACAAATTCAAACTCTATAATAATAACGGAGACGAAACCTTTAGCACAGACGCTGATGGCAATGGTATATTCAAGGGAACTATCACGGCAACAGGTGGAAGTTTTGGCTCTTTTCAAATTATATCACATACTGATGGTACAGACTTTAAATTCTACGGAATGTCTGCACATACAGATAGCACACCCACGATAGCATCGTCAACATTCACCGTTGATTATTATGGTCTGTATATAGGCTCTGGCTCGCAAGATAATGGTGGCTCTGTCTGGATAGGCAATAATGGCAGGAAGACTGGTAACGATTTTAGCTGGGATGATGGTGTAATCAAAGTAGATGCAGACAATTCCGGAGTTAACAACGCTGATATTAGCGGTATCGGTGTTAACGTAGTTGGCAATTCTAGTCATAGTGCAATCGGCATGAAGGTATCTGCTACAGGCGGCAAGAATAACTATGCGGTCGATGCTGAGAATGGAGACATACGAGTTCAGAAAGGTGCGTTCATCGGTGTGCATCGTGACAATGTGACGAAGATTGATAATGATTACACGTTAAAAAAGACAGATAGCACCATCATCTGTATTAGCAAAAAAGCTATAACCATCAATCTGCCTTCCGATGCTGAGCCAGGCACATTCTATCGAATCATCAAGAGAGGTGAATCCGTTACTTTTAAAAGTAACACAATGAATATTTCTTTTGTGGGTTACGGTGATGTGGTGTCTAGTGTATCATCTAATAAAAAAAGAGAATGGATAAATTGCTTCTGGGATGGCGACTATTGGTACGTAGAGATGAGCGGAAACTAACAAATTTGGCGGTTACTCTAAAGTAGGTATCCGCCAATTTCTTGCTATTACCTTTCGAATTGTTACTTTTTATAAAGTTTAACACAAAAATTCCCGAAAAAGCATTGTTTTTGCGAATAAAAGCGTAAATTTGCATCACTTTCCTTATTATTAAGAATGAGGAACTAAGAATAAATAATAAACCCAAAAACAAAAGGAGAAGAATTTATGACTAAAGAGGAAGAAGATGAAGTCCATCGGTTAGTTCAATCAGTCGGTGTTGTACAGTTGTCAAGAGTAATGTTTAAGGACATGGACGTTAGCGAAATGATAAACGTCATTATCCTTGCAGGTAGAGGCTACAGCATAAAGCTACTCACTTGGTTTAAGTATTATTGTGAAGTGATGCCTCTGTTTATCATGCTTTTTCATATTGCATGCATGGTAACATTTGCGTCTCATGAAAAAGAAATGTGCGTATGGTTTAAGGAGAATTGGGTATCGGCAGCATTTATCTATTTTTCAGTTTACATCCATCCGCTTGTGCTTATACTTGCGAGCAGATTCTTTTGGCTCTGCTACAGATGGCGTATTCCGATGATTATCTACCTATTTGGGATAAATGCTATTCATATTGTATACTGGAATGTTTTTACCACCAACGAAATGGTGGAAGCTAATGTGGTAATACTTGTAATGACCATTATATTTTATGTATATGGTTTTGCCGATAAGTATTTCTCAGGCAAGGGCTGTCAAAGTTTAATCTCTAGATTATAATGATATGGGAAAGTTATTTGGTTATCACACCTTGGGAGTGTTATTAAAATCGTTGTCTGACTCTTGCTTTCGAGCAGACGAGCAAGAGAAGAGAGGGGAGAAGGTAACTGCTTGCGGAATGAGTAGCGATGAGATAGAAGACCTTTGTGAGAACTATCTGCCGTATGCTCTCAACCCTATGCTATCTACCGAGGAAGTCAAAGAGAAATTGCACGTTTCTGATGCAACGTTGAACCGCATGGTGGCTAGGGGTGACATTCCGAATGGCGAGTGCAAGAAGCGTGGGCACACAAGGTATTGGAATAAGTGGGATATTCTTCACTTCATTAAGAGTAAGAGAGGTAAGTGATTGCCTCTCTTTTTTATATGGTACAATATAATAGACAAAAACACACACATTTCCCCGAAAAATATACGCACTTTTTCCCAAAAATTATACATTCGTTTATATGATGGCATAAAGTTTTGCACTTTTTCGCCAAAACTATTTGGTGATTAAATATTTTGTTGTATATTTGCAGCATTAATATTTAATCACCAAATAGTTATAGTATGGCAGATAGAATTAAAGATATTATCGTTGGAGTAGTTCTTGCAATCCTCGCCTACCTCAAACCGATAGAAGGTGAGCTATCTTCGCTTATGATCGTCTTCGCCCTCAACTTTGTTTTCGGTTATCTTAGCGGCATGATTGCAAAAGGAGAGAACTTCGAGTTAAAGAAAGCAGTTGTGTGCATCGGTCACGCTACCGTGTTCTTCGTCCTTTGTGCGGCAGTATATGCCATCGGGCGATTCAAAGGACAGATGGAAGGTTCCGTTCAATGTGTTTCCTTTATCTCGTACCTAGTATTGTGGTTCTACGGATGCAATATTCTGAAGAACTTGAAACAGATATTCAAGAAGGACACCCCTCCTTGGTATGTAGTCAGCTTTATCTACTACCTCATGCGTTTCAAGTTTATCGAGAAAATTCCATATTTGTCGGACTATCTAAATTATACTGAAAAGGAGGAAAGAGTATGACGTTGTTAGCGATTTTTTATAGTAGCAGCCATCATGGCAGGCATCATTGCTTTTGGCTGCTTGATTCAAGGAAATGATTATAGCGAGGAGGAGGAGTAAACATGGCTGATTCTAGCAAACTCGTTCCGTTTATCCTCAGTTGGGAGACGGACAAATATACAAACAACAAGAATGACAGGGGTGGAGCAACAAAATTCGGAATTACCCTTGCTACCTGGAGAAAAGTCGGGTACGACAAGAATGGCGATGGTGTTCTTAACAAGGAAGATGTAAAACTTCTCACTGAGGAAGACTTTCATCGAGTTTTTAAGCAGAATTATTGGAATGCCTGCAAAGCAGACAAAATTCAAGATCAGAGTGTAGCCAACATGTTGGTTGACTTCGCTTACAATAGTGGAGTGAGCAGGGCTATAACATATCTCCAGATTACTCTAGGAATTACGGCGGATGGCATCATTGGCAATAAGACTTTGTTTGCTGTCAATAAGGCTAATGGCAAGATACTTTTTGCGAGATTCAAAAAAGTAAGAAAATGCTATCTTAAAAGTATAGCAAAAGGAACACAGAAAGACTTCCTCAAAGGATGGCTCCGCAGACTAAGTTACATCACTTATGGACACTTAAAATTGAATGAATGATGAAATGGTATGATGTTAGGTTTTGGAAATGTGTATCCTATATTTCAGCTATAGGGATTGTTCTTTTATTGCTCTACGGATGCAGAACTCCTAGAACTATCACCAAGCAGACATATATAAAGGATTGTTCGAGCGATAAAAGATTCGACTCGCTTTTTACCGCCCGCATGACATACACCTTTGATCAGTGGCTTCATTACCAAAAGCGCGAGAGTGAAAGAAGTACGAAAGATAGTAGCTATATCAAGGATAGCACAGCGACAAGGCTCGATGCGCAAGGTAACAAAATTGGTGAAGATAGATTTCACTATGAGAGCCATGTGCGAACAGAGAAGGAGGTTCAGAAGCTACTGGACAGCATCAATCATTATAGGTCGCTGAAGGATAGCGTTGCTATTTATCGTCACAGACTTGATTCGCTATCTAGTATCAAGCTTTCAAGCGACAGTGCTACAAAGGTGATTGAAAAGCCATTAACGGCGGCTCAGAAGATTTATATTCAGATAGGGCAGGTATTCTGCTTTTGTTTAGTTATCATTGTAATATACCTATTATATTGTATGAAAAGAAAAGGTTCTTAGTTAGTTTTTAGTTAGTAAGTTTTTTAGGTTAGGTGCATGATTGTATTCGGATAACTTGGCGGCTACTCGTAAAGAGTGGTCGCCTTTTTGTTTGCAAAGTAAATTCTTTCGTTCTAAGAGGATAAAAAATGATTCTACCTACTATCACCCTAACACATTGATACAGAGCCATTAGCAGAAACTATGATAGCCTTATAGCTTATTTGCAAACAATTTTCTAACTTTGCATCCGTAACGTTACAAATAGTGTTAGTTAACATAGGTAATTTAAAGATTGTAAAAATGGAAATGACAGATGCAAAAGTCGTGGAAAAGAAAATCTACGAAGATGGTAAGAAGGAGTATGCTAGCAAGGGCTTGGCAGGAACAGCCCTCGGTATTGGTATCGGTGGATTGGCTTTAGCTTTGCTCAACGGCAATGGTCGCGGCGTGTTCGGCTCTCTCGGTGGTAGCAATATGCCAGAGAACGTGAATATCAATGCAAATGGCTATGGCGCCAACTACAACGCTAACCAGCCTACTGCTTTGCAGGTAATGGAGAAGGAATGCGCTGACGAGGTAAAGCTGCTCACCGACATGTTCGGCTTAAAGCTCGATACCGCTAACAAGTTCTACGCTATGCGTGAGACAGACATCGCTGAGAAGTTCGGTCTTTACAAGTCACAGGTTGATGCTATCAATGCTGAGAACCGCAGAGCAATTGACGCAGAGTTTGGTCTTTACAAGGCTGGCAGAGACCAGTATGATGCAACCAACGCAAAGATGGCTGCCCTGGAGACTAAGATTGCCGTTATGGAGGCTCTTGCTCCTTACAAGGAGAAGATTTTGCTGCAAGCTATGGAATTGAAGACCGCCTATGATATCAAGGGGCAGTTGGTACTTCCTAGCACTCCTACAGTTACAGGTTATGGCAGCTATTGTTGCTGCAAATCTGCTTCAACACCCACTACGGGAGCGTAACAGAGCAAGAAAGTCTGTAAAAAGGACTAAGAAAAAATGAGTTGGTGAGGGGTGTTTGCCCTCGTTGGTGGATGCCCTCTCACCTCTCTATAATATATCACCAACTTAAAGATATTGATTATGATGAATTTTGGAAACAGCCCACTATTGGAAATGGGCACAAGTCAGCAACAGCCGCAGATGATGGATGCCGAGCTACAGAAAATGTACGAGGCAATACAACAGAAGCGAGCATCTATCAATATGCAAGCGCAGCAATCTCCTACCCCACTTTGGGATGAGATTGATAAGATTGAGGACAATCTTACAGGCGCACAACGTCAGTACTTGATGCAGAATCAGGAATATGTTAACAGCTTGCAATATGTGTCTAAGCTGGTTCAAGATGAGGAATTGCGTATCATACGTCCTCGTATCGAGAGTACCCAGCAAGGGCAGGAGGCGTTAAAGAAGCACTTATCTTTGATGCAGCGTTTGAGAAAAGAAGTAGCGCAAGCAGAGGAACATAAATCTGCTATGCTCAACGATTATATGACTAACCACAGCGATAAGACTTGGCAAGAGTATCTCGCTTGGTACAATAAAACACATAAAGGAGAAACTAAGAAATGAACGTAACAGAACTGAAAGAGAAACTGCTTACATCGCTTGATTTGTGGGCAGACGCTAGGATAAGCGACATGGTGAAGGAGAACCCTGCATTGGCTATCCCTTCCGTGTATATGAAGCGAGCATCGCACAACATCATCGCCAAGAACAAAGAAAGTTGGGGCAAGAGTATAGACAACGCTACTTTGTTCATTGCCGACGAGGACGGGAACATTGATGCTGATACCATATTTTCAGACCTCATGCAGATGTTGGAGAATATAGGTGACTATGAGTTTGATCTTGGATTCATCAAGGGTCGTATTGATGATGGTATTATCGCAATCGATTTGCCAGACAATATCGTAACAACCATACTTTTCGGCAGTAAGAAGAGTATCAGTTTCGCAAAGGAAGACTTTAAGGAGCTTAAGAATCTGCTAACAGCAGAATCATAACAAACATAAATTCAATATAATATGGAAGCAAAAGACATTATGAGTAAGTTTGATGAGCTTTATGGAATGATGGCATCATCGACTAATACAAAGTACATGCACACATTTGGAGATACGATGCGTTGCATGATGAAGGATATGGTAGCGAAGCATCCAGAACTGGCACAGGAGTATATCGAGAAGCTTTGCGCTATCAAGTGGAAGAACTACCTCACCAAGAAGGAGGCTTCCGAGATTGTGGACGGAATGAATCCACCTGCAACCTGGGATATGCAGACGTGGCTCAAAGCTATGAATGAGCTCGGGCTTACCACGGAGGAGAAGCCTTATTATAACGATTACGCTTTGTACGTTGCAATGAATCAGGTTGTAAGCGACCACGGATGCACCATTGCCAAGATTCTCGGCAAGGAAGACGTGAAGGAGATTGGCACTGAGTATCTTGTCAAGTATGCACACAGCCTTGCTATTGACTTATTGAAAGACAAGGATGGTGTGTACGACATCAGAGAGTATTTTCTAAAATAAGATAAAATATGACGGACATTAAATTAATGGTGGATGCTGCAAGGCAGCTAAACCAGACTTGGAAAATGACTAGTAACGGTTTGGAGACGAATAATATTCCAAACGATGTGTATAATGCTTTGTGTGGAGTGGATGAAGCCGTCACCAATCTGATTGACAAGATTGGTGAAGCCACAAAAATCATTACATTAAGTAGTATCTATAAAAACGTATAACATTTTGATACTCAGTGAGTTAAATTTAGTATTTTTAACTAAAATAAAGTGTGGTATATTTGCATATATCACACTTTTTTTGTACCTTTGCATATGGAAAGAGTGGTTATTTTGACTAACCACAGATTATGTTGAACCAATTAAAATTTAACAAAGATGGAAGAAATTAAGGAAATCAAAAAGAATTATGAAATGGGATTCATTTCTGCACAAGAGTTTCTTTGTGAATATACAGAGGTCCTTGCTAAACTGGGAGCGCAAGGCGAATTGATTGATGCAATGAATACAGTATTAGCTCCGCTTGCAGATTTCGTAGTGAAAGACATCTTGAATGCCAAAGATGACGAGAAGAAACAGATTAAGGACTTCTTTAATTTTAAGTAGATATGGAAACACTTACATTTCAAGAAAGTCGAGTATTAAAGGAGATGAAGCAATATGCTTCCGATGGAGAATTATTTTCATTTGAAGACTTAGTTCTTTATAGTGACTATACAGATTTACAGTTGGTAAGAATCTTGAAGTCATTGAATGACAAGGGTGTTATCGAATATTCTAAAGAGAATAAGTATGGTATAATCAAGGAGGTATGATATGGGAACCATTCTTTTAGTAAACGGATTGATTTTTCTGCTTATCGTAGCGATAGTAGATTTAGCAATGAAACATTAACAAAGTAAGCCCTCGACATCACGGTTAAGTCACTTATATGAAAGCAATTAAAGTAGCAGTATTTTTTGAAATGTTGAAAAGACTTATGATTCAGTACTCATTTGATGAGTTGCAGGGTACTACTTTCAGAAGTCATTTCGGTGCAGTTGGCCTTGGTGATACGCAGGAAAGAAACGGCTTCTTCCTTGCAGCCTACATAACAGATAATTCTGTGTTACAAGATGGCTTTATGGAGGGAGTAAGAACATTCCTTGATGATGCAGTCGTATATAAGTACGATTCTCCTTATCAAGAGAAGGATGTTCTGGAGAAAGAATTAATGTACATAATTGAGATTAAAAATGAAGACTAGTAGCTTATATGTTACCCGCGACGATGAAATGTATGACACAAAGAGTGGGTTTGAGACTTACGAGGAGGCCAATGCCTATCGTGAGGAGTGTCAGAGAAGTTGGATCAATCATGCCGACTATGTTTTTCTTATTACAAGAGACTCTGCCGGAAATTTTGTCAAAAAGACAAACTTGACAAAATCAACAGAGGAAGAGAGAATCAAGCTTCTTAAAGAAGCAGGTATTCCATTGAAATAATTTGTAACCAATTAAAATATTAAAGATTATGACAACAGCAACAATTTTGAGTAAGGCTGCCGAGGATATGGTAGCAGTTCCTTCTTCAGTTAATGAAGACAAGTTCTTTGATTTCGAGAAAGCCAAGACTCAGGCTATCACTCTCGAACAGTTGAGTCGCACACACCGCGAGGATGATGTTTACGGAAATCCACTTCGTGGCATCTATCACTTTGACCTTTTCAATAAGGTCATTGATGAGTGTACAGAACTCGGCTACAATGTGGAGGTTTACGATATGTTTGCCGCACAGAACAGAGACCGTCAGTCGCCTGGAGTGGTTCGCCTCCCACAAGTGGAGGCGGTCAAAGGTCAGCATGCGGTAGAAGCTCATATCCTCCGTCGAGTTTATGCCAATATCCGTATCACAGATTTTGATAATGATGAGACTACAACTAATGTAGCCGTAGCCTTCCATCAGAAGGGCATTCAGATTGGATTCGGTCCGAATGTGATGATTTGTCACAATCAGTGTATGCTTTCTCCAGAACTGTATATGTCCAGCTATTCGGAGAAGGGCAAGAAGGGTTCCGGTATGGATGTGGCAGCAATGCTTGATACCTTGAAGTCGTGGCTTGTCGATGCCCGGCATATCATCGAGACTGATCGTGAGCGTATTGCCAAGATGAAGGAGACACGCATTACTGCAGAACAGATGTTCTTGCTCATAGGTCTTATGACCGCAACACGAGTAAAGGCAGATACATCACGAAAGTCTATTCGTGAGAATATCACCTATCCACTCAATCAGTCACAGATTACACTCTTCACTGAGGATATGCTGGAGGCTTACCACGACAAGGAGTTTGTGACTGCCTGGGATATGTATAATTCTGCTACCAACTTGTATAAGGCTAACAGAATGGACATCCCTGCCCTTTTGCCACAGAACAGGGCAATGGTGAACTTTATGAAGGCCAATGGTCTGATAATTTAATTGGTTCGAAAGGAGCTTCCAAGGGTTAGTCCTTTGGTTGCTCCTTATATAGAACGTAATCCAATACTTTTCTATTTGCAGCGTCTATATTGGCAACACTCTTGTCAATATAGATAGCTGTTGTCCTGTTACCATGGGAATGTCCCAATGCTTCGGCAATGATTTCTTCGGGTATTCCTATGGAGAAGGCTATTGTTGCCCACGTATGTCTAGCCCAATACAGAGAGATATGTGCAAACAGAGGATTATGCTTCGTATGATATTCCTTCTGAAAATCGTGAGCTTTCTTTTTCTCGTTCTTTTCTTTAGTGACAGGTCCTATTGCCTTCAGCCCCTTGTTTGCCTTGCACACAAATTGCTTGTAATTTCTCATGCTCTCTGAGAAATTGACTAGCTTTGTCTTTCCTCTATACCTATTTATTATCTGTATGGCTTCCGGTTCCAGTCTGATGCTATACAGTCTTCCCGTCTTCTTTCGCCTATACAGTAATCTTCCATCTACAACATTCTCGTCCGTACAATTAAGAATATCGGCAGGGTTTATCCCGATCAAGAAGAATGTAAGCTTGAAATAATCCAGGTACTTCTGCTGCCATGGCTGTACATTATAATTAAATAAGGTACGTAGCTCATCTACAGAAAGAGAGCGTTTTTCTGTCTGCTCCGGATTTATATCGAAAGTTCTCATTGGATAATGGCTGGTTATCTCGTTATCGATGGCATCGTTGAAAACGGCACGTATGTTTCTGAAATGTATATTCCTGGAGTTCTTCTTTAACCCTTGTCTTACCAACTCGGCATCCAACCTTTTCAGCCAATCCTTTGAGATATCTTCAAAAGCGTAGGTATCTACCTTGCTATCGAAATCGCGCATCTTCTTCAAAGTGGTTGCATATATTTCCCTGGTTCTTTGCGCTGAGCGGCTATTCATATATTCTATATACCTATTTATAAATAAGTCTTTCTTCTTAACATCAGGGTCTAGATAGGCCACAACCTTATTCTTTATCTGTGTTGAAGTCTGTTTGGTAAGCTCTCCCTTCATCTGAAGTTCCAATATGGCATTATCTATCTCGACCAGTTTGTTCTTGACAAATAACTCCAACCGTTGCTTGTTTGGTGCATCGACTATTCTTTGCTTCTTAGCATCCCATTGTTCTTTTTTCAGTTTGACGCCAAGAGGAATGTAAGCTGCCTGCCTTTTCTTGGTTATGGCAACTTTTAGCGGTGCAGGCTCTCCGTCCTTGACCGCTCTTGTATCTAAGTATAGTTTCGTTGTTATCATTTGCAAGCTATTTGCAAGCAGAATTGTGCAAAAATGTGCAAGAATGTGCAGGAATGTGCAGGATTCTACTTAGTTGGATAAAATACGATGTTTTGGAAATACTTAATTTTCAGTGTTTTCTGCGGAAAGAGGGGGATTCGAACCCCCGATTCCCTTTAGGGGAATACACGCTTTCCAGGCGTGCCTCTTCAGCCACTCGAGCACCTTTCCGTGTTTCGAATTGCAAAATTATCACTTTTAATTCAAAATGCCACATATTTGCTGTATTTTTATATATCTTTAACCAAAAGAAGTCTATAAGGCTAAACCATGTTCTTGTACATAGAAAACTTATGATTTACTGCAATGTGCCCACGTTCCTGAGGATTCATGCCCACGAACGTGAGCACCGACACCCGAGAACGTGGGTACTCTTAACCGACAATTTCGGGCATAAATACCCAAAGCCTTGGGCAAAGTTGGGCAACGCCTTGGGTAAAGTTGTTCACTGCCTTGGGGGGACTTTTCCTGATTTCAGTAGACACTTTTTTACTGAGAAAGCGAAGCGTGATGGATGCGTGATGGATTCGTGATGGATATTGTAAACAATCCGTCAATCCATCACGCTATACATATAGAATAAATTCTTCATTTTCAGCGTATTAACTTTTTAAAATTGGAAAATGTGAGGGATGTGAGGGATAAAAAGAAAAAAAATAATAATCTATACGCCACCTGTTCATCGTGGCATATAGCCCCTTGTCTTGTCACATAAAAAAACGCAATCTCTAACTTTTTCTGTAACTTTTCACAGGAATCTCTTGCAGATATGAAAATAAAGTCGTAACTTTGCGGCATAGATATTTAAAACAGATGATTATGAAGCAGGTAGAAGAAAGATATATCAGCTTGCTGACCGACTTCGGTTTCAAGCGAATTTTTGGAACAGCAATGAACAAGGATTTGCTCATTTGCTTCCTCAACAGCTTGTTTAATGGCAGACAGGTTGTCAAGGACGTATCGTATCTGAACCCAGAGCACGTAGGAGATGTCTATACCGACCGCAGAGCCATCTTTGATGTATATTGCGAGGGCGAAAACGGCGAGAAGTTCATCGTAGAAATGCAGAATGCCTACCAGACGTATTTCAAGGATCGCGCCCTTTTCTACTCAACCTTCCCTATCCGTGAACAGGCACCTAAGGGGAATGAATGGGATTTCAAGCTTAATCATGTCTATACCATTGCCCTGCTCAACTTCAGCATGAACGAGGATGCATTCGACAAGGAGAAAATCCGCCATCATGTGCAGTTGTGCGACACAGCTACCCACAAAGTATTTTACGACAAACTAGAATATATCTATGTAGAGATTTCCAAGTTCAACAAACCCCTGGAAGAACTGGATACGCTCTACGAGAAGTGGCTCTATGCACTGAAGAACCTCTACAAACTTACCCAGCGCCCTAAAGAGCTGTGCGATAAAGTCTTCGACCGTCTCTTTGAGGAAGCCGAAATAGCCAAGTTTACTCCGCAGGAAATGAGGGAGTACGAGACCAGCAAGATGGCATATTGCGACATCAAGAATTCTGTAGACACTGCAAAGCGTGAAGGTATAGAAATAGGCATGAAGAAAGGCAGAGAAGAAGGCAGAGCTGAAGGCATGAACCTGCGAAGCCTTGAGATTGCCAGGAAGATGCTGGCAAAGGGTATGGATGAAGCGTCTATCATGGATATGACGGGGCTGACGGCAGAGGAGATAAAGCTGCTGAAAGCGGAGATGTAGATTACGAATATCACCATATAATCAAGGGTCTATACGCCACCTTTTCATCGTGGCATATAGACCCTTGTCGTTTCCCGAAGTGCGGGTGACTATGTTTACTGGGCACCTTATACTCCTGCCCAGCTTAGGAGTAAAACTTCGGTTAATGTTCGTTGCGGGCGGAACTTTTCCGCCCGACGGTTTACTGCTTTCTCAAGGTAGGCAATGCTCCGTTAAGTTCGTAACGCCACTCTGTTCCTGCGTTCTGCAAGGCGCGGTTCATGTCATCAACGGCGTTCTTCCAGGTAACGCCAGTACCGTCCACCTTCGTGGCTTTGGTGCTTTCCCTATTGTAGCCGATGCCTTGTTCAT
>ERZ1026874.48-NODE-48-length-81272-cov-21.428753_pt1 | contig 81272 bp, 70 predicted proteins | sample MGYA00380167_ERZ1026874 | MGnify/ENA primary metagenome ERZ1026874 (study PRJEB33269, sample SAMEA4719803) | human gut metagenome | biome: human-associated habitat; feature: organic feature; material: feces | place: Cameroon | collected 2013-10 ...
AACACCCACAATCAAAAATAAAATCTACATAAAAAGAGCTGCGTACCAATTTCTCAGTACAGCAGCTCCATAAATCTTAAGCTTCCGCCTTTTTTGCTTCCCCTTCCGGGAAGATGATCTTATTAACAAAGAAGAATACCACCATGGATACACCACCGTTTAATACGGTCGTTCCGATGTTATACAGCCAGTCCGGTACGAACATTCCTGCAACAGCAACCCAGATACAGTTGATGGAGTTTACGATACAGGTTACGATACAGAATGCGATCAGATACCACATGCCCTGATACCAGATGTTACCTTTACTGCGAAATACAAAGCTTCTCTGGATTGGGAAGTTGATACACTCACCAACTACCATTGCAATCATGTATGCACAGAAGTAAGGCAGTCCTCCATGTGCAGCGTCATAGCCGATAATGTTCCATTTGAAAGTCTCTCCAAATAAAGTAATATCGATTCCCGGGAATCCGAAATCAACTTTTGGAAGCCCTGCGAATGCAAGTGGTAAAAACAGTAACATAAAATATTTCAGTACTGTGATAAGGTTACTTACAATAACAAATAAACCACCTTCACGAATCCATTTTGATGCGCCCGGATGCTTCTCTGCAAATCCAAGCCACAAGCCTTTGATTTTCTCCATAATATTAATCCCTTTCTCTCTGAACTGCGAAACACTTCTTTGCAGTTTCTGAATAACTTTCTGCATTTATGTTCCGCTTTACTTGTCTTAATCCTAACATAAGAATTTTTTTATGGAGAAAAATTGCATAATCTGTGCTTTTTTTAGCATAAATGGTAAGGATTTTACAAAAATGGGATCATATATACCGGCAGATAATGGATGCCATTCTCCCATTTATAATAATCCTTCGTATGAACCACGTACTTATCTCTGATGCGACTGCTATACTTATCGCAAAACATATCTCGATGCATTTCCACTGAGACTTGCCGGGATTGCATCGTATATATCACCTGCAAGCCCGGTTCCATCTATCTTTGTAAAATCTTCCTCATATAAATCAACAATTTCCCTTTTTACCTCATCTACTACCTGCAGATTATTGTATTCTAAGTATGCTTCTACAGCCTGTGGCATTCCACCGATCAGCATATACAACCGGAACATACGCATCAGATTCCTGTGCATTGCCTTTCCGGCAGATTTTTTGCTTTTTAAAAGCAGCTTAATGGTATCCGCCGTGATTTCATCACCAACTGCCCACAAAAATTCTTCAAAATCCATCGGATACATGGATATCTTATGTTCTTCACTCGGAATCAATATATCCTTCGTATTCTTCTTTATCGATAAAAGTGACCCTGTTTCAATGTATTTATATCTTCCATCTGCCACAAGATACTTGATTGCCTGTCTTGCCTTCGGCAATAGTTGAACCTCATCAAATATAATCACGGATTCCTTTTCATACAGTCTGACTCCGGTCAACTGTTGTAATTGGAGAAAGAAAAAATCCAAATTATATCGCAAATCCCCGTTCATCATCTCGCATTTGATACGCAAATCCCCACTCATTATCTTACATTTAATACGCAGATCCCCATAATCCTAATTAGCATATGCGATTCGTCTACACACTATTCTTTTCATACCTTAAGATTTTTTATTTGTATTCATGCAAAGGACAAAGTTTTCCTTTAAGCTCTGTAGCTAACTGTATATCCATCATTCCTTCTACAATTTCTCTAATATTTTAAGACCAAGTTCAAAGGCCAGTAGCATGATTTTACTCTTATCATCCAATCTTGCACTGCCTGATAAACTTCTTGGCTCCCAGGATGAATGGTCAAGGTTATCTCCTGCATAAAAGAACTGGAAAAATTCTGTTCCCCTGAAATCACAGAGTGCCTGCATTCCAGCACACTCCATCTCGACACAGACCGCACCCATTTCTTTTCTCTTATTCACCTTATCCCTTGTTTCTCTATAGCAGGCGTCTGTTGTCCATGTGATTCCTTCCACATAAGGATATCCAAACTCTTTCAGTACTTTCTTAAACTCATCCCTGTAATTATGATTCACATCAATTGTGTCACATGGTTTCGCATAGTGGTAACTCGTTCCCTCATCCCTGACAGCCTTAATCGGAATAATAATTCCACAATCTTTAATCCGTTTATCTAATACCCCACAATTTCCAAGCAAAATCAGTCTTTTACTTCCCATTGCAATTATTTCTTCATACTGTCCCACACATAAAGGTTCCCCGACCATTGATTTGAACATTGCAAATTTTTTTCCTTTATATGTAACTTCATAAATAGGATTCAAGCCACTTGCAGAATGTACACTCGCTATTTCTTTTGCCCGAAAGAATTCCAGTACCTCATTGAAAAGTTCTTCTGAAAAACAGGAAATCGTAACTTCCGGAAAATTTTCAATCTTCTCCACACACATATCCGGGTTGATGATTGCAGTTTTATTTGCGTCAAATTCTTCTAATAACATTTTCTATCTATCTTACCTTCCTTTTTTTTGAATCCATGCTTAAAGTGCTTGTATTAGTTCGTTATTAAATTATTGTTAGTCAGACAAACTTGAATTTTCAAATTAGTCTTTGCAAATAACCTTTGAACCTTCACCATCAATTACAATTCCCTGACGGTTGTTAATTGGGCATAGATTCAAATCCGAAAATTCAGTCATTATTTTCTCGGTAACTTTCTTAAATGGTGCTGTAAGATAATGCGGAAGAACATAGAAATCAATCAAATCAAGCCCTGCATCATCTTCTTGTGAGTAGTCCTCCGGCTTTTCATCCATTTGCTCGATATATTGGATGCTTGGAGCGCATATAATCGCACCTGCCGATTCACCAATCATCAGTTTTCCCTTTGCCAATTCTTTCTTCAACAGCTCATCCGTTCCCGTTTTACGGAGCTGGTCCATAAGGAAGAAAGAATTTCCACCAGTAAAATATATCACATCCGCATCTTCAAAAACGGACTGTATCGTTAAATAAGCCTCCGTTGAAATATCAATTTCAGTTACGGCTGCTCCCAGTTTATTGAATAGCTTTCGAGCCGAGCCGACATAACCGGTATAGCCTTCACGCAGCGAAGCTGTGGGAATAAATGCGACTTTCTTGTTATCAATTTCTTCTTTTATCAAACTTCCTACACTTGAAAAGTGCGAACATAAAAACAGTTTCATTCATATCCTCCTTAATAAATTCCGATTTGTTAATTTGTTTTATTATAGCACATGCAAGCTCATTCACAATAAAAAAAGAGCAACCGATTATTTTCGATCACTCTCTGTCGTGTGGTTAGCCTTTTGTTAGTTTTCTGTTACCATTCAAATAGGACATACCGTTTCCCCATAAGCTTTCCAGTCGTTATTTTTCGTCAACAATTTGAAAGCTGAAAGCTTTTAGCTGATAGCTTTTATAATTTTCTTCTCATGATTTTTGGTAAATTCACTCAATTCATACGATCGGATTCTCTTATTGACTAATATAGGAATCACAAATCCATTTTTTACCAGTATCGTCAGTCTGTTAATAATCGTTTTATTTGTTACAGACAATTCTCTGCTAATTTCAATCGGAGTAAACTCTCCCCGATAGTTTTTCATTAAAAACAATAATAGCTCCTTTTCTTTTCCCTTCAGAAAAGATAGACTTCCTGCAATATCTTCCTCCTCAGAAGCCAACTGTAAGTCACACACTTTTCCCGAATACAGTTTCACCATTCGCAGAAAATAATTGATCCAGATCTCCAGATGCGGAGGATTCTCTCTTCCGGAATAATACAATGCCGGAAGTCCCATCTGAATAGATTCATAATATTCATCTATATCGTATGCAAAATATTCTTCTAACGAACCGATTCCATTAAATCCGTAACCGTTCAAGTCCATAATATAACCGGATAACAGTCTTGCCGTTCTGCCATTGCCGTCTTCGAACGGATGTATTGTCACTAATTGATAATGCACCACTGCTGCTACGATCAGCGGGTGATCATCCGTAGTATTTACATACTCCACTAATTCATCCAAAAGTCCCGGAATGTCACAATATTCCGGGGGAATATAATCCGGATTCCCTGTTTTAGAATCATACACTGCAAACAGAACTCCGGGCGGCATAGGTCCTCTGAAACCTATTTTTTCTTTGGACGCCCCCTTCTCCACCAGTTTCTGTACATCTAAAATAAGTTTCTTGGAAAATTTTTCTTTATTCTTTACCTTTTCTTCGAGATAATTCAACGCCAAAAAATAATTCCGGACTTCCTGCTCCGGTTTCAGATAATGCTTTCTTTCATCACTTTCTATTACTTCGTTCACCTGTTTTTCCGACAAGGGATTTCCCTCAATCTTGTTCGAGGCATACGAACTTTTTTTCTTTGAATTTTTGCGAAGCTTATTCATAACTGTTTTGGAGAGCTTTACTGACGAAACTTTATATCTGTTCTGCTCAATTTCTGTAATATATCTTAAAATTTCATTCGTTAAAGTCACTTTAATCATATAAAAAAGCCTCCCTTTCAAATATTATTATATCCAAAAAGGAGAACTTTTTCCATTAATATTTCACTATTTTTTCACTATTTTCCACTTCTACTTTTCATCAACGTAATTTCTCGTACATGGCAAGCGTGACAGATAATAAACATCTATGGGCCAAGGCTGTCGCCCTGGACGGACTAGGGTGCTGCCGCAGCCTTTTCATGCAAAAATAATTATTATATCATCCCTATAAACTTGAAATATTAGGATATCTCTTGACAGCTCGGTTAGTTTCGACTAATCTGTGTTTATAAAAAAAATTATATTCTGCCGGAGGTGAATTCTATGAGTTCTACAATTCTGAAACTCATGCTGCTGCTTGGAATCATCGGCCATGCATGTAATATGTACTGCGACCGTATTTTGTCTATTTTTCCTAATGGACAGCTGAAACTGGAAAATTTCAAAGATCTCACCAATGAGGAAAAAATGGCTCACCTTCTGGAGGGTGTATCCCCAAAGATTCCCATGCGTTCTGCCATCCTTGGTGCATTCTCCCTGTTTCTGCAGTTTCTCGGGTATTTTTCACTGAGTGCCTATATATATGGCCACTCCAGACTTTACGGCTCCATCCTTTTTGTATCGATTGCATTTTTTATTATCCTTGGTACTGCGCATCACGTAAAATATGCCCTGACGGAATATGTATTTCTCAAACTCGGCCGCGATACAAAAGCGCATGGTCTGATGCTTGATCTTTTTAACAGTGCACCAATCACAAAGAGCTGCTATCTAGCCTATCTCCTTTTTGTTATTACGCTGATCGTGGCTATCATAACCGGTACCGCAGCATTTCCGCTTTGGGCTGTTATTTTCACCATATTACCGATATTTATCCTTCTGTTTCCATTTCGGATCATCGGTACTTTACATATTGCTGCGATGGCTTCCATGCTTGTCTGGCTGATCCTGATATAAAAAGCGTCTATTAGTTCGTTATTAAATTATTGTGAGTCAGCCAAACTGGAATTTTCTCAATTCTTCATCTCTGTTTTTTTTCTTTTCCAATTAATTAATAGACCAATCGTTGAAATAACAAAAATTAATGCTGATGTTAGAGAAAAAATACCATCAGTAACCACAAATATGATAAACGTGGCTAATGGAATATAATTAAGAATACTTTTCAAAATTTTCATGTCCAATCCTCCTTTTTAAAATCTCATTAATCTTATAAAATATTTTGTTCTAAAAATTCCTGTTTAGCAAATATTTTTCTTCTCCGTATGTAGTTCCTACTCCGTCAGCGTATATTCATAAAACACGAACTCTGTCTCTCCGGTACTTTCATAGTACTCCTGTGCTGTTCCGCAATTAACAAAGCCATATTTTTCATACAATTTCTGCGCAGGCACATTAGTTCCGATTGCATCCAGTCGCACTACCCTTTTCTGTTTGTCTGTAGCCAGCTTAATAATTTCATCAAGTGCTGCTGTTGCCGCTCCACCTCCTTGGTATTCAGGTAAAATCATTAGCAGATGAACCACTGCTACTTCCTGATCATTCGCCTTAACTCTCCAGTGAATCTTTCTATATTCTTTTGACTGCGCATTGGTTACTGCTACTGCACCAATCACATTTATATTATCCAAAATCAAATACATTTCATCATTTACAATGTAATTATTCCAGTCATTATCATTTGGGTATATATTCTTTTTCCACTGTAAGATCCGACCATATTCCGGAGAACTGTCCAAAAGTCTCCAGTACAGTGTCCTTATCTGATCAAGATCTCTTATAGATGCTTTTTTAAACTTTATATTTTTCATTATGTTTTCTCTTTAACTTCTTATCGTTCAGACAAGAAGTATCCCTCTCTTTTAGTTCGGTCAATTCCGATTTATTTACTTTTTGTTCCATTAATAAAACTCTTTCATGCATTACAAATAAGGCTTTAAAGACTTAAAAACATTCAAATACCCATTTGCATACATATGTACACCATCAATAGCATACTCTAATTTCTGTTCACCATGTTCATCAACAAGGGCTTCATTACAATCAAGATAACGACAACCGTATTTTTCTGCTATTTCTTTTAATCGATGATTACATAATGTAAGATTTTCAGGAGTCCGGAGTTTCATCCATTGAATTGATTGTTCTGTCTGCCATGGCAGGTGAAGATTTGCAGGATAAAACGCCATGATAAAAATTTCCGCATCTGGAATACGGGATTTGATAATTTCCATGATTCTACAGATATTATCCATTAAATGTGACATCCACTGATTTCCTAATCGTTCTTTTGTAATATCATTAGTGCCGATATTGATAAATATCTTTGATGGCTCAAGATCTAAAAGCAATGTATCGATATTTTCCAGAAACTCATCTGTATTCAATCCACCAACACCACGATTATATATCACTTGTTCGATACCCTGGCTTCGTGCAATTTCACAGATAGGAAACATTTCCATCAAGGATGATCCTGTAAAAAGAATTTGCCCTTTTAATGCTCCTTGGTTTAAATACCCGAAATTTCTGATTTTCATTCTTTGATTATCGTCCACGATATTATTCCTTTCATTTGTCCTGTTGAATCCCAATTTTCTTAATTCTATAAACAAGAAGTTACCGCTGCGGTGCTATTTGTATTCCGCTTCGCTGCATACTCATGACGCGCTGTCGCGATTTGTTAATTTGTTTTATTATAGCACATGTAACCCCCTTCACAATAAAAAAGAGCAACCGAATTTTTTCGATCACTCTCTGTCGTGTGGATAGCCTTTTGTTAGTTTTCTGTTACCATTCAAATAGGACATACCGTTTCCCCATAAGCTTACCACTCAGACTTACCACTTTTCTTACCACTTTGAATCACGGTTTTGTGATATTTTGCGATACTTTACGAGGTTTTCTCTGTAAACGTCAAATGTCTTCCATCCCTTATAAATCAAGTATTTCCGCTACTTTCCGGTCATTATCTTTCATCAACCACCTGAAAAATGAAGAACTTGAGGTAATAGCTCTCGTCCGCCGCCCACAGGATCGGATGATCCGGGCCCTGTGTCTTGAACTCTACCTGGCGGAGACGCTTATGTGCACCATGAGAAGCCTCCCGGATTGTTTTGGCGAAAAGCTCCGGATCCATGAAATGGGAGCAGGAACAAGTTACCAGGAATCCGCCGTCCTTCACCAGTTTTAAGCCCCTAAGATTGATCTCACGATATCCTTTTACGGCATTTTTGATGGAATTGCGGGACTTGGTAAAAGCGGGAGGATCCAGGATCACCACATCATATTTCTCACCCTGCGCTTCCAGCTCCGGTAATAACTCGAAGACATCCGCACAGCGGAAGCTTACCGTATTTTCCAGTCCGTTCAGCTTCGCATTTTCCGTTGCCTGATCCACAGCCAGCTGGGAAGCATCCACACCCAGAACACTCTTCGCTCCGGCGATTCCCGCGTTCAATGCAAAGGAGCCGGTATGGGTGAAGCAGTCCAGCACCTTTTTATCCTTACAGAAACGATGAATGGCGGCACGGTTATTCTTCTGATCCAGGAAAAATCCGGTCTTCTGTCCGTCCTCTACATCCACCATGTAATGCACACCGTTCTCCACGATCTCTACTTTCGTGTCAAACGGTTCGCCGATGAAGCCCTTGTAACGCTCCATACCCTCCTGTAAGCGTACCTTGGCATCACTCCGCTCATAGACACCGCGGATCACAATACCATCCTCCGCCAGTACTTTCTTCAAAGCATCAATGATCACAAGCTTCCACTTGTCGATTCCCAGTGCCAGAGATTCCACCACCAGTACATCCGAGAACTTATCAATGACAATACCCGGCAGGAAATCCGCCTCTCCGAAGATCAGACGGCAGCTGGAGGTATCAATGGTCTCCTTGCGGTAATTCCAGGCATCCCGTACCCTTTGTTCAAAAAATGCCTCATCGATCACCGTATCTTTCCTGCGCGCCAGCAGGCGGAGCGTGATCTTGGAATTGGTATTGATATAACCGTATCCCATGAAATAGCCGTCAAAATCATGAATGTTTACGATATCGCCATTCTCAAACGTCCCCATGATAGATGCGATCTCATTATCGAATACCCACATTCCTCCGGCCTTCAGTGTTCTGCCCTCTCCTTTTTTCAATGTTACCGTTGTATTGTACATAAAATTTCCTCTCTTAATTTCATGGTTTTATCGCTTTTGCAACTTTTTCTTCTATCATATTCGTTTTTTGCTTGACAATCAATGGGTTTTTATTTATTATTTTAATGTTGACGCGATTCGTGTTAATGAATCGTCGCGTGGCTCAGTTTGGTAGAGCGCTGCGTTCGGGACGCAGAGGTCGCAAGTTCGAATCTTGTCGCGACGACTAAAAAGACTCCCTCACACATGTGTGAGGGAGTCTTTTTGTCTTGACATTGTTCTAACTTATAACCTCTAATCGACACGAACACATCGTTCGGGCGCAGACCGCAAATTCTCTCCAATCCCCATTATCACAAACACCGTCGAGATATTCATCACCTGCTGAAAACTGAACATATTATTCACTGTATACGCCAGCACGCATACCCCGCAGGCTCCCACCAGCATCCTGTTCTCTCCGGCACGAAGGAAATCTCTGATCGCCGTGATCATCATCCCGGCGTAGCTGACCAATCCCAGCACTCCCATATCCACCAGAATCGTCAGCCATTCATTGTGTGCATTCGTAAGCCGGTTCCCGCCAAAACGGTCGTTCACCATCGTCTGCAGTTCCACACTTCCCTCGTTGGATAAAAATGCATACAGGCAATCCGGTCCCACGCCGAATATTTTATGCAGAGAATCCGCCTCCCAGAAGCATCTGGCGCCTGCTGCCCAGGTACCGCCCCGGGCACTCCCCCAACTGACATTAAACGTCAGCCATTTTGTCACATTCGGGTCTGTGATGTTGGGAGTCAACGCACCACCGGCTAAGGTATTGATCAGCGTCAGTAACAAAACAAGCAATATCATGACCGGCACCGCAATAGCAATTCCACAATAGATTCTATGTAACATTTTCTCCGGATAGCTCCGTCTTACCCGGGTTCTGTGTATCCAATACAAAATAATTCCCGACAAAATCGTCATAAATATGCCTGCAATCGAAAACGTCAGCAGATCTGTAATTCCTTCCAGGATCAGTTCCCGGGAAAATACATTCAGCCGGCGGAGAACACAGGTAATCAGACACGCTGCGGAAAACAGTGTCATCTCCTGCCAGAACACTTCCATCCTGGCACTGTCCTTCACCGACATCCCGAATAATACGAACATGATCACCGCAAATGTCACCATCCCGCTGCTGCTTCCCTGGGTCGCCAGGGATGCAAAACCGATCGTCACATATGCCATCAGCAAGAGCTTTTTCCAGGTCATTTTCTCTTCCATCCGCCACAGCAGATAGACTCCCCCGAACAATATCGTCACCAGATACCCGCAATACCAGTTGATATTCCCGATCGTCGAGATAAAGGAAGGGTTCACATACTCCGGATCCACCGGTAGCAGACCAAACTTATTCACATATCCCAGGGAAAAAACAACCGCAGACACCGGCAGTACTAGCGCCGGGATCCAGTTCTTCCACTGCCACATACGTGAGATCATAAAATACACGATCACCGCTCCCAGCTGCGTCCACATTCCCATCCGCCAGGACGCTGTCCCCCACAATGCTTCTTCCCGATAATTCGTAAACAGATAGGATACTAAAACCGCAATTCCATAAAATACAGCAAATCTGTCCGTCACACTCAGATTCTTCCATAATCCCGCCGGCCATTCCGTGAACTTCGGCAACTCCTTTTTCTGAACTGCTGTAACCAGCCGGAAAAGCAGCCACAGTAAAAATACCGGCAGCATAGTTTTCGCACCATAGGTCATAGTCTTGAGAAAAAAGGTCTCCTTCTCTGTTCCTATCCTGGCATATCCTTTATTGTAAAGAGGGAGTACCATCAGAATCACGATCATATACACGCTGATCACGATATCACATAAAAATCCGCTAAAGCTGCAAAGTGTCTCTGCTACGGATTCTGCTTTCTTGTGTTTTGTATTTTTTGCCATAGGCTTCATCTCTCCGAACCTTCTCCGACCACCGGAAATTTATTCCCTTTCATGATAGCTTTCCGGACTTCTTTCGTCAATCTTTTCTCAGAAGCAATCCGCTCTGTTTTTCTGCCGGTCAGACATCTTAGACAGGCTATGATACGTCTCGTAGATCAGCACAAATCCCAACGGTCCCTTGATGATCCCCCAGACGCCGAACAGCCGGATCCCGGCATACAACGACACCAATACAGCAATGGGAGACACTCCTATTTTCCTGCCGATGAGACGGGGCTCCAGTATCTCCCGCAGGAAAATACATACCACATACAGCACACCGCAGATAAACGCTCTACCGAAGCTTCCCTCCAATAGCTGCCAGATTCCCAGCGGCACCAGCACCACTCCCGTCCCGATAAAAGGCAGTGCATCCAGAATTCCCGCCAGGATCCCCCACAGCACTCCATGCTGTATCCCCGCGATCCCTAACGTAGCCGCTGCCGTCAGTGCGATCGCCGACATGATGATCCCCTGTGCTTTTACAAAGGTAGCGATATAGCGGACGATCCCGCAGATCACCTCCAGCAGCACATGGCAGGACTCCTGATCCAGCAGATGGTTCATGATCCCGTCATAGTCTTTCGCCAGCAGTACCGACGCAATGAGAAACGTCACCAGGAATCCTCCCAGTTCCGCAAACCACCGCACATACTGCATGGATTGCGACAGCATCCCCGGCAGAATATTTTCCTCCAGCGAATCCAGTCCCTCCTGCAGTCTGCCGCTGACCGTATTTTCCAGATAGGAAGCGTCCACGCCAATGATCTCTCCCACACCGTGACACAGATTGCGTACCATCGCCAGCCACTCCTGCTCCCTCGCATCCATACTCCGGATCCACACCGGCAGACTTCCCAGCACCCAGGAACTCAGTACCCATAACAGTACAGCCAACAGCATTGTCGCCAGAATCAGAAGCACTATGGCACTTAAGGGTCTTGGAAAATGCAGTTTACGGTTCATCCGCTTCATCATCGGTCCGAATATCGTGACGAACAGCATCGCCAGCAGCACTGGGGCCAGCAGGGGTGTCAGATATTGCAGAAAAAAATAGACTGCTCCCGTCACCGCAAGCAGTACTATCATCTTTTTTCCTATAATGTTTTTACCGAATTCTCCCCAGTCCATTCCGCACACTCCCTTTTTGGGATTAGTGTGCTCTGAGAGACTTTTTTTATCCCCTTTTGGAGATTCCGGTTTCATTTTCTGTGAGTTTTTTTAATTCCTCCATCGCAAAACCCGCAAATGCCGGATTCTTCGGCACTACCCGGAATCCCATCTTTTTCCCGGAAACGGGATGGACAAGCTCCAGAGAATACGCGCATAGTGCCACGCCGCGATATTTCTGCGCAGGCATCGCCTCTTTTAGCGCTGCCATTCCATACTTCGTATCTCCAAACAGTGGAAATCCCGCATGTGCGAACTGCACCCGGATCTGATGAAACCGTCCGGTCCCGATCGTTACATCTGCAAGCGCAAGCGGAGAAGGATCGTTGATCTCTTCCAAAATGCGATAGTGCAACGTGGCAATCTTCGCATCTGCAAATTCCTGCTCCCTGCCGGTCACTGCCACCGCCACATTACCTTCCTTGCGAAGGTAATCCACAAGATCCCCCTCCGGGCAGTCAGGATATCCACAGAGTACTGCATAATAATGTTTATTCAGCGCACCTTCTGTTAATTGCTTCGACAATGTCGCTGCTGCCTTTTTGTCTTTGGCAAATACCAGTAGTCCTTCCACCGGCTGATCCAGTCTGTGGACTATACCCAGATACGGCTCTCCTTTTCCCGGCCTCCCCGCGTCGGGAAGCTTTGCAAGATAGGATTTCAACTCGCTGATCACATCCGCCTGTCCGATCCCGGCGGACTGCACCGCCAGTCCTGCAGGTTTGCGAATGACCAGTATGCTATTATCTTCATATAATATTTCCGTTTTCATAACCTATTCCTCTGTCATCCCCCTAACCTTTGTTCCGGATGTTAATCTATACCGTTGCATCTCTATCGCCTAATCACTTTCTCAGTCCCTTAGGATAATGATTCTTCATGATGCCTCCGGCCAGCTTTCCCCAGCCAAGGCTACAGCCGTCCACGCAGATCAGATACCAGCCCTTCTCGCCTTCCGCGGAAAAAGTCTGTCCCTTCAGGTAAGCCGCGGCTTCCTCCACAGACAGCTTCCACACATGCTTCACATCCTCCGGGCGCAGTGCCAGCGCTAACGCGTGCGCCGGTTCAAAACGGTTCTTTTTCAATGTGCCCAGATGCAGTCCCGGGCGCAATACCTTCAGTCCTTTCACCCCGGGCATTCTCTCCGGCATGCGGTACAGGTTATCGCCAAATGCCAGAAAGCCTTCTCCGGCAGTGCATAGACCCGCTTTGATCGTCTGCTCCTCCAAAAAGGTCTCTTTTGCGAAGTTAAAATACTCTGCCCAGTCCTTTGTCAGATTCTTCGCCGGAATTCCCTTCTCTGATCCGGTGGTGCTCACCGGCTGATATCCTTCCGGAAGCTCTCCCTTTTTCTGTAATACTGCGGCATAATGCCCCTCGCCACGTAACTTATGGGGCCACAGGCGTAAAGTTCCCGTAATGCCGGGTGCCGGGTTCTCTACACAACTGGGAATACCGTCGCAGCCTTCCGGGATCCCCAGTTCCTTTTTATCGATGGGGACAATCTCGAATTCCTCATGCTTTGCCAGGAAACGGCTGATGCTTCCCTCATTTTCCGCAGGCGCAAAGGTGCAGGTAGAATATACCAGTCTGCCTCCCGGGACTAACATCCGTGCCGCGCACTCCAGGATCCCGTCCTGTCTGTCTGCACATAACTGCACATTTTCCGGGCTCCATTCCTCACAGGCCACTTCATTCTTCCGGAACATTCCCTCTCCGGAGCAGGGTGCATCCACCAGGATCCGGTCAAAATATTCCTCGAAAATATCCGCCAGATGCTCCGGTGTCTCATTCAATACACAGGCATTGCGGATGCCCATGCGCTCCACGTTCTCCGACAGTATTTTCGCCCTCGCCGGGTGGATCTCATTCGTGACAAGCAGTCCCTCTCCCTCCATCGCGGATGCTATCTGGGTACTTTTCCCTCCGGGAGCAGCACATAGATCGAGGATCCGCTCCCCGGGCTGTGGTGACAGTAGTGTCACAGGTGCCATGGCACTGGGTTCCTGGATATAATAAAGTCCCGCTTCATGCCAGGGATGCTTTCCCGGCTGATCCTCTTTGGTATAGTAATATCCGTTCTTCGCCCAGGGAACCTGCTGCAGCTGAAAAGTCTGCTTTACTTTTTCTGTTATGACAGACATGTCATCCCTTTTTAACGGATTCAGACGCAATGCCTGATATTTCTCATGCTCAAAGCTTGCCAGGAACTCTTCATATTCCGATCCCAAAAGTCCCTGCATTCTCTCTGTAAATGACTGCGGAAGCATAGGTTTCCTCCATCTCTGTCCTCTATTCCGAACTCTGTTCCCATTAACTGTATCACAGCTCCTATCCGCGGGCAATCATTTCTTGCCAAGCTTCACAGACACAATTATAATATTTGTTGTAAGTGCTTGTTTTTTAGTTTTAAAAGGTAACCCATTGTTTGTATTTTCATTCGTTGATTCTCGAACTCGAATAAGAAAAGAGGTTATTATGTCTATTTTCAGAAAAACACTCAGCTGTGCGGTACTGGCAGCCTTAGGCACCTGTGCTCTCGCTGGCTGTGGCAGGCAGGATACGCCGAATGAAGCCGCAACATCTGCTTCCCCTGAAGCGTCTGCTGCCATCACGGAAACCATCTCCGAAAGTACCGCTTCCTCTGAACAAACATCGTCCTCCGAAGCATCCGGGGCACAGCCCGCTGAAACCGAACCAGCAGTTTCCGAGGCACCCTCTGTCGATGACTCCACTCCTTACGGACAGCACGGCGCTCTCCATGTGGAGAACGGGAAGCTGACCGATGCAGACGGGAACATCGTCCAGCTCTACGGTATGTCCACCCACGGTATTGCCTGGTTCCCCCAGTATATCAATTATGATTCCTTCCGTACCCTGCGGGACGACTGGAATACCAACTGTATCCGCCTCGCCATGTATACAGCGGAGTACGGCGGTTATTGCGCCGGCGGTGATAAGGAACAGCTGAAGCAGCTGGTAAGAGACGGTGTATCCTACGCCACAGAGCTTGGAATGTACGTGATCGTAGACTGGCATATTTTAAGTGATTGCGATCCGAATCAGAACAAAGATGAGGCGATCGCCTTTTTCCGGGAAATGTCGGAAGCTTTTGCTGACAACGACAATGTGCTCTATGAGATCTGTAATGAGCCCAACAGCGGTACCTCCTGGGACAGCATCAAGTCCTATGCCGAGGAAGTCATCCCGGTGATCCGGGAACAGAATCCGGATGCCGTCATCCTCGTAGGAACCCCTACCTGGAGCCAGGAGATCGACAAAGCCGCAGTTTCCCCGCTTACCTTTGATAATGTAATGTATACCCTGCATTTTTACGCAGGCACCCACAAAGATGACCTGCGTAACCGCTTAGAGACCTGCGCACAGAACAATCTTCCGGTCTTCGTCAGCGAATTCGGTATGTGCGACGCTTCCGGCAATGGTGCCAATGACTTCGATTCCACGACCAAGTGGCTGGATCTGCTGAACAAATATCAGATCAGCTTCTGCTGCTGGAATCTGGCGAACAAGGACGAAAGCAGCAGTGTCTTCAAGGCTGCCAGCACGACCCTCTCCGACTGGACCGATGAGGACTTCAATGAATCCGGACGGTGGATCCGTGATTACTTCCGCAAAATGCCGCAGAAATAATTCCCGATCCCGCCCTCAGAACTTCCTGCTTACAAATTCGTACGATTGCACTACATTAATTCTTCGTCATAGACTGCCCTGCCACCGCCGATGAATTTCGGTCTGGTGCGGGCGCATACTACATGGGCGTCTCCGATCTGTCCGGTCCGGAGACGCACCGGTACTGCCACATCTCTCAGATGCATTCCGATCAACGTATCTCCGATATCCATTCCTGCTGCCGCCTGAATATGCTCCACAGCCACCGGATGCTCGAAGGCTTTGTATGCTGCCGTTGCAAAAGACCCACCTGCCTTGGGCTGGGGGACCACATTGACCATAGGATAACCGTATTTTACAGCTGCCTCTTTTTCCAGGATCAGTGCGCGGTTCAAATGTTCGCAGCATTGAGCGGCCAGATACACCCCCGCTTCCTGCGTAGCCTGATAAATTCCGCCGAAGACCATCTCCGCCAGCTCCGGGCTGGAATAAGTACCGATCACAGCTCCTCCCACCTCACTGGTGGAGCAGCCTACCACAAACAGCTCTCCCGCCTCCAGCTTAGCTTTCTCCAGGATCTCCCTGGCTGCGGAATATGCCTCTTCTGCAATGATTGTCATATCTTCTGTCATGACGAATACCTCCCAGATTTTTTAGTTATTGCCATCTTTTCTGCCTTTTCCGGCAGACAGACTGCTTTATATAGTTACAGCAGACAGTTTTCCAATACCAATATCATTAAAAAAGCCATATTTGCTATGGTAAACCATCCAAAATACTTCTTTTTCTCTCCCGGAATCTGTCTGACCACCTGTTTATAAGAAATCAGACTGGCCATGGATGCGATCAGTGTCCCCAGACCTCCCAGATTCGTGCCGATGATCAGTGCCGTGATATTTTCTGTAAATCCAGATAATAAAAGGGCTGCCGGAACATTGCTGATCACCTGGCTGGCAATCACGGCCGTCATGACTTCCCTGCCTCCGATGATCTTCTGCAGGAAATCACAGAATGCAGGCATTCTTCCCATATTTCCTATAAAAATAAAGAAGCCCACAAATGTTAGTAAAAGAGAATAATCCACTTTTATAATAGTTCCACGATCTAAAAGAAAAACCGCCAATGCCACAGTCACCAATGTCACCGGATAAGGAAGCATATGAGCCACAGTCAGCAGACACAACACAAATAACAGCAAATATGCCGGAAGTAAATATTTCTTTTGTTCCAGCTTCTCGTCTTCTGTCAGCAAAACTTCTGCTCCCCGAACTTCGATTCTGCTTCGTTTTGCCACAATTACTCCACAGATCACCAGTAAAAGCAGTGACACCAGAGAATAAGGCAGCATCAAAAGTATAAATGCTCCAGCGGACATCTGTGTTTTCCCATATAAATACAGATTCTGCGGATTTCCGATCGGCGTCAGCATACTTCCCAGATTGGCAGCTACCGTCTGCAGAACGATCACTGGCACTGCCAGTTTTTTCACAGCTTCTTCGCCTGTCAGCCGCAGCACAATGAAGGTAAACGGTACAAACGTGATCAATGACACATCATTAGTGATGATCATACTGAAAAAGAAACACAAAAGTATCAATACCTCTACCAACTGTATAGTATTCTGTGTATACCGCAACAGCGTTTTTGCAATATTACGGAAAACACCCAGCTTCTGTAATCCTGCCATCACCGTCATCAGGCAGAAAAGAATCGAAAGCGTGCGGAAATCAATATATCCTGCATATTCTCTGTCCGGCGGAGTCATCACCGCAGACACGATCGCTAAAAAGACAGCTACAGTCAGAACCGTCTCTCTTTTTAGAAATTCACTCAGCTTTCTTTTTAGTTTCATACTCATTTGTTCCTTTGCGTTGTATCTCACAAAAAATTTTTGCAGGAATATAGTAAAATTAAGAATATTTTCTACGGAGCATGCTATGTCTGTTCTGCCCTCATTGCTCTTCGGTATCTCCGCCAGTCTGGATGCACTTCTGGTAGGCTGCGCACTGGGACTGCAGAAGGTCCCTCTTCCTGCAAAACACAATCTGCTGATCAGCGCAGTCACTCTCATCGGTACTGTGATCTCTATAAGCCTCGGTAACCTTTTGCTGCCTCTGATCCCCGGTGAGATCGCAACCCGGACCGGAAGCAGTATCCTGATCCTGTTCGGGCTCTACTATGCCGGAAAATGGCTGGTCTCCAGATGGCGTTGCAGTTCTTCAGATAACAGCAGCCTATGCCGGGAGAAGAAAAAATTTGCCGAACATCGGAATCTGACTTTCCCACAGACGCTGGCTCTGGGCTGCGCCCTCTCCATGAACAATATCGGGATCGGCTTCTCCGCCAGCATTACCGGACTTCCCTTTCTTCCGGCTTCGATATCCACCTTTTTCTGTTCCTTCGGATTCCTGGCACTGGGGAGCCGCCTGGGACGTTCCGTCCTCCTGCAGCGCGTCGGAGAATATGCCGATCCCATCTCCGGGCTCTTATTGATCCTGTTAGGCCTGTGGCAATTATATCACTGATAAACTGAATAGTTACCAAAATAATGGGGAATCTATCTGAATAATACAATATACCCACTGGGCAGTCTATGCAATCATTATTCAGAAAGGATTCCCTTTTTATGGCACAAAATAATTCATTATCCACAGAACTTTCCCAAAATATTGATCTTCTCCACCGATTGCTTCCTCTGGGTAAAAGCTTTGACCTGATCACACGCGATCTCCGGTTGGGGGAAACTCCGGCATTCTGGCTGGGGATCAATGGTTTCTGCAATACCGAGATCCTCCAGCAGATCTTCTCCGACCTGCAGGATCCTCACTATACACTGGATTCCGAGATCCACGATCTCCCACTCTATGTGCAGAGCAGGCTCGGCTATGCACAGGTATCGTTGACCTCCTCTGTGGATGATATCCTGCAAAATCTCTTAAGTGGGCCTTCCATCCTCCTGGTGGATGGCTTCGATCAGGCGGTGATCATTGACGTCCGTACCTATCCCGTCCGCAGTATCTCCGAGCCCGATACCGAACGGAGCACCCGGGGTGCCCGGGACGGCTTCGTGGAGACACTTTTATTCAATACAAATCTCATCCGCCGCCGGGTGCGTTCTGCAAAACTGACCTTCTCCATCTGCACCCTGGGAACAGAGAGCCGCACCGATGTAGCGATCGCCTATCTGGCAGACCAGGTTAACGAGGAGTTATTAGAGGCTCTGAAGCAAAAACTCTCCCGGTTACAGATCACTTCGCTGACTATGGGCAGCAAAAGCTTAGAAGAGCTTCTGATTCATAAAAGATGGTGGAATCCCCTGCCCAGCATCCAACTGACAGAGCGTCCCGATGTGGCATGCAGCTACCTGTGCGAAGGACACATTCTGCTCATTGTGGACAATTCTCCCGCCGTTTTATTGCTTCCCGGTACGATCTTCCAGTTTACCCAGAGTCCGGAGGACTATTACAACAATCCCCTGACCGGAACTTATTTCCGCATGATACGCTTCCTGTGCATTCCGGTGAGTCTTCTGCTTCTGCCGGTATTTTTACTTCTCTCCGCCTATTATCCCGAGATCACCGCCTCGCTGCAGCTCACACCCGTCAGCGATCTGTCACCCTTCCGCCTTTTTTTCTATGTCCTGGCAGTGGAGTTCCTCTTAGACCTCTTCAAATACTCTGCCGCGCTTAGTTCCAGCCGTGTCTCCGGTGCACTGTCTATCGTAGGGGGATTGTTGATTGGTGACATTGCTGTCAGCCTTAACTGGGCCTCCACGGAAGTCCTCTTCTATGCTGCCGTCACCATGTTGGCGAATCTGTCCCTCTCCAGTATAGAATTCGCCGATGCACTGCGGATCTATCGAATTCTCCTGGTGGTCACCACCGGATTATGGGGTCTGCCCGGCTTTATTATCGGCCTGACGCTTGTGTCACTCTCCATGATTACTACCCCGACCTTCGCGGGCTTCAGCTACTTCTGGCCCCTCTTTCCTTTTAACGGCCCGGCTCTCCGAAGCCTCCTGTTCCGCCGCCCCACCTACAAAGCCCAGCCCAGTAAAGTCTGGTCCCGCGGTCATGTGCATACAAAATGAAGCTCCTATACGAACCGAAACAAATACGCAGTACCTTTTGCTTTTGAAATTTTCCGTGCAAACAAGCGCGAGACGGCGCACGAGGTCCGGGGGACCTCGGTCTGCGCGGACCGGAGCGGAGCGTAGACATCGAACTTTCGAGCCCTGGCAGGGCTCGAAAAAAAGAACGATACCGATTTGGTATCGTTCTTTTTTCAAGCGCGAGACGGGGATCGAACCCGCGACCCCCTCCTTGGCAAGGAGGTGCTCCACCGCTGAGCCACTCGCGCATATTGTACAGGTCAAAACCTGTATCTTGAAGGTATGAAATTAATTGTATCGGCATTCATCCGCAATCTTATGAATGTCTGCTGTGTCTCACAGCAAAGACTATATTACATGATGAATGCCAAACTGTCAAGCAAATTATTGAAATTTTTCGTAAAATTCGTAATATAATTATTTATCCGTAGTCAGATGGCTGTACTCACCCTTACGGTTATAGGAATCTGTCAGATAGCTTTCATCCGTGAGAATGCACTCGATCTTCCGATCATCCTGCTTATACTGACTTCTCTTCCGTAGATCTTCTTTCGTTTGCTCCTGCTTCGTCTGCAAAAAATCGCCTGTATGAGATCCCAGAAATCGACCCGGCAACCGGTCCATCAACTTTCTCGCTACCTTCTGTACCTGATAACGCACCTTCTGAAAAGGATTTGCCGGCATGGTATCCTTTGCTTCCACAGGCCGGAAATACGTATGGGTAGCTGCTGTCTCCACTGCCGCCCTGTTCATTGTAGTCTTTACTCCTACAGAATTCCCGGTGACCAGCGTCTCCTGCCCTGCAATATGATTTCCGTTGCCATTTTGTGAAGTGATCGCATCATTAGTTTCCTTGCTCTCTCCCCAGATTTTCTGTAAAAGCTGTTTGCCTTTACTACTGATATTCTGCACCCAGGACATAAGATTCACCGAAGAATTCTCCTGCAATACTTCCTCGGCGGTCTGTGTAGTCTGTACACTTCCTAATTTGGTTCCAGCGTCGCCTACGTCCTTATTTTCCCCATGTTCGTGAATACATCCTGTCACTTGATGAGAATATGTGTCATGTCCGCTTCCTACTCCGCCGATCTGCATATAAACCTCCGTTCCTATTCCTAGGTCTACCTGTTCTATCATGTATATCGGAGGTATTCACTGTTTTATTCACTATATGTCCTCTCAAAATTCTGGTATCACCTGGTATCAGACCAGGTAATACAAAAACAGCGGGAAGCCTTGATTTATCAGTCTTCCCGCTAAAAAAAGAGAGCGGGTGATGGGAATCGAACCCACGTATCCAGCTTGGAAGGCTGGTGTTCTACCATTGAACTACACCCGCATGTTTATATATGAAGCAGGGCGGCCATTTTAATAAATGGTGTCCTGCGAAATGCCCAGAACCGGAATCGAACCAGTGACACGAGGATTTTCAGTCCTCTGCTCTACCAACTGAGCTATCTGGGCCCGCGACTTAATCCTTCTTGCAATCTGTATTTCATGACTGCTCTGCGTCACAACAATCGTAGTTTACATAAATTCCGATCAAATGTCAAGTGGTTAATAGAAAAAAATTTAAATTTTTGCAATTATTCCTCTATCTCCTACAAATGTTTCGGTTAGTACTCCCCTTGTTGGCCGTACCATTGTAACAACAGCTCCACTACCCGATTGTAGCTGATCATGCCGTCCGATACTCCATTCAGCTTCAGCGAAGCATCCGTCAGAGTATCTGAGACACTGTCCACGGTCTCCGTGTCCACTACCGCTTTCCCGTTGATTCTCTCCCATTCCGCCTCTGTGACGAAGATATTGTCCTCCCACACCTGCTGCAATACCTGCAGTGGACGCACTGCCTCCCTGGCTGCCGCATAGCTCTCAGGATCCGCCAGTCTCGTCTTGTACAGATCATTCGCCACATAATTCAGGACACTTAAATATCCCGAGTACTGAAATGCCACATCATCCGACTCCACACAGGCGAGAAATGCAATAAAATTTGCCTCATCCTCGTAGATATATCCCCGGATATGTGCCAGTTCATGGCACATAGTCGCCGGCTTCTTCATGATAGACATAACATCATTATAATTTGCTTCCATGGAAAACGGGAAATAGTACCCGCACATATACATCTGACACATAAAATCCGAGAAAAACATAGCCTTCGGTCTCGGATAATAACCATCCAGCTGGGCATAGCTTTTCCCAAGGTTCTGCATCGCACCGATGGCTTTTCCTGCCATATCCACTGCATTCCCCTTACTGTCCAAACCTCCGGAATATACTACTGCGCCGCTGTCATCCCGCTCTATCTCCATACTCAGTGCATTGCAATGGGACACGATATCGTTATAAATCCTGAGCAGCTCCTCTGTCCGCTCCTGCAGCGTCACATCCTGCTGCCCCTCTTCCTTTCCGAAATACTTCTCCGAAAAGGTAGAACCATGATAGATCATCGTACAATTTAAAGTCATGATCGCAAACACGAATAGCAGCACCCATGCAAAAAACCGAAAATACCTCTTAACACCGCGACAATACTTTGCCGAATGCCTGCATCCCGCAAAGATCATACTCATCCCCAGCAGAACCGCTGATATTACAACAGCGATCCCCGCCACAATCATCCATTCTCCCACAGAAAACGGGAAGCTTCCCGTGATCCTGCCATAGGTATTGACCCAGATGGGGAAAATATAAGCAATATAAGCATCGCTGAAGCTTCTGCTGTTCCAGGCAATGACCTGAAGCAGCAAAAGTACTACAACGATGCTTATATATATCAGACGACTCTTCTTAACTTTTTTCTTACTCTCCATGGTGCTCCTTAGATAGCATTTTTTCCCACTTTGATCCGCGTCTTCTTCCAGATACCACAGCGGTACAGAACATACAGGATCAGGGAAGAGATACCGTTACTGATCACCACGGAATACCAGACACTGCGCACGCCCATATGCAGAATGCTCTCGCAGAACCACAGCGTCACAAAACGGAACACCCACAGCCTCGTCACATCGATCGCCATCGTTACCTCTGTGTGTCCGGTTCCCTGGAACAGCCCGGAGGTCGTATTATATACTCCGTTGGTAAAGCACCACAGTGCCATCACGCTTAAAAAGTCTGCTGCCATTCCCACGACCTCTGCATCTTTGGAGAAAATACTGACGATCGCCGTGGAGATCATATCTCTTGATAAGATCATACCACCAATGAACAAAAATACAACTGATATCCACATCGAAAAGCGATATCCCTGCTCTGCACGCTCCGGCTGTTTTGCTCCCATATTCTGTCCCACGATAGTCGCAGTCGCTGAGCCGATGGCGTTGGAAGGCAGAGTGATCAGACCATTGACCTTGTTACCGATACCATAAGCTGCCATCGCCTCCGTTCCATAGACAAATACATTTTTACTCATGAGCAGAAATCCGAGCTGCATGGTGCTGCCTCCGATAGCGGTAGGCAGTCCGACCTTCAGGATCATGCCCAGTTTTTCTCTCTGCAGCTGCATATACCTGCGATTCAGGCAGATGTCATTTTCCGGTCTGCACAAAAGTATAAATGCCACCGTAGCAGGTACCGCTTTTGCCAAAAGTGTCGCCAATGCCGCTCCGGCGGTGCCCATATCCAGTATGATCATAAAAAACGGATCCAGGAACAGATTCAGCGTAATGCCTCCCAGGTTCAATAACATAGGTCTCACCGTATCTCCCTGCGCCTGATGCACCGCAGAGAATATGTTCACCATATACAAAAATGGCATATCCCAGATGACTACCCGCAGGTAAACTCTCGCATAGTATGCCGTGCCTCCGTCAGCACCCAGCCAGTTCACGATCGCCGGAGTCCCCAGAAAACATAACGCTGCACAGACTACCGCAAACCCCATGGCACAGATGAATATCTGATTCGCCATGGATCTGGCATCCTCTTTTTCCCCCGCACCGATATACTGTGCAATGAGAACTGCTCCTGCCACCGTGATCCCGCTGCCGAAATTCGTGATGATATTCTGCATCGGTGTTACCAGATTGATCGCTGCCAGCTGCTCCGTGCCGATCTTCCCCAGCCAGTAAGTATCTGTCAGATTATACATGGTCTGTAAAAAGCTGTTGATCACCACAGGGATCGCCAGAGATAATATTGCACGGATCAGATTCCCATGCAGTATCAGATCCGGATTATATTTTTTCGCAGTCTTCATTGCCTTCACTCCTAAACATTTTTACTATGCTTTATTATAAGGCAAGTTTTCAGTGATATCCATGAGGTTTTTAGGGTTATTGCGAATAAAACGCTTATTTTTTGTCATAGGTATTCATCAAATCAAACATGGAAGAGCTTATCAAGTTGCATTATCGCACAAAAAATCCCTCCCGCGGTGATATCACCACGGAAGGGATCTTATTACTTTTATCATAATGACTGTATTTATTTGATCACAACATTGTTCCAGCCATCGGAAGGAATCAGAGAGATGTAGGTCTTACCGGTATTAACCTCGATCTCCTCGCCGGTCTTCGCATCATAATAATGTGTGATCGCATTCTCGGAAGACTTGGTCCAGTTCACTTCGATCGCCTTACCCTCGGTGATATAGTAACCGGAGCGTCCGGAATCGATCGCATTGTAGATCAGGTAACCTTCGCCCAGATCTGCAAAAGTGGTATCCTGCAGGATAACGTTCTCAAAGGTCAGCTGCTCGCCGCTTGCTGCATCCTTGTGCGCAGAACCGTACTCATAATAATCATAGGTTCCGGTCTCTTCGTTGTACTTCAGAGTAGAACCATTATGCTTAAAAGGAAGCTCAATAGTGGTTGCGCTGATCGCATCGTTTCTGTCAGCAAAGGTAACCTCTGCATCTGCGAACTTGAAGTGAGGTCCCTGATAATAGTCATTGTAAGTCGTGGTATATCTGGAGCTCTCAAAACGCTGCTTCAGACCATCATAGGTCTTGCCCTTCTGGGTGTTGGTGTACTTATCATAAGTGATATACTCGGTGAACTCTGCTGCCTTACCGTTGCTGTAACGGGCAAAGCCGCCGCTGAAGTTCGCGGAATAATCCTTTGCCACCCAGTCATTGATGAAGAAGGGTCCACCATCATGACACAGAACTGCGTTCCACTCTGCTGCCAGCATGAAGTTGGTAGGGCGGGCACTACGAATACTGCCCAGCTGCTCGATCTTATCCCAATCCTTTACCACTACCATGAAACGGGTAATTCTGTCGTTCAGGGTACTGTTCATGATCTCATATACTACATCTGCATCTGCCACACCGAAATGAGGAAGTGCGGTCTTCTCGTTATCTACCATTACGGCGATAGGGCGCTGATCCTTCAGGCTCTCATCGATCCATTCATTGGTAAGCTCACTGCGGTACATACCGTCATGATTCTCATTGGCTTCCTCTGTTGCACCGGGCTGTTCAACCTCCTGGATATCAGTAGCAATAGGCTCTGCTTCCACAGTCTGGATAGGGGAAGAAATAGGTTCTGTGTTTCCACATCCTGTCAGAACACCTACTGCAATCAAAATTGCTGCAAGTACTTTCTTTTTCATGAATGCTTCCTTTCATCTGTTTGTTCTAACCGGTCATCCGACCGGCACTCTAAAATACATTGTATCGCGAAAGCCTTATGTTTGTCCATTCAAATTTCTTAAGATTTTCTTATTCTTTTTCGGTTGATTTCTCGCGCAGCACTTCTTCAAACCGATCGATGGGTACCGGCTTGGAATAGTAATATCCCTGCTGCCAGGTAGATCCAAACTGCTCGATATAGTCGCTGACTTCTTTATTCTCAATACCCTCAATGCAGGTCTCGGTGTTAGTCCTCCTGGCATAATCCACGATAGACTGCACCATGGCCTGATTCTGAGGTTTTTGCTTAATATCACGGATGAAGCTCATATCTACCTTCAGTTCGTCAAAAGGAAGCTCCAGCGCCAGACTTAAGGAACTGTTGCCTGTTCCGAAATCATCCAGTGCGATCTTGATCCCCTGGGAATGGAAAAATTCTACCTCTCCCCGCAGGAAATGAATATCCAGATCTCTGCATCGCTCTGTCAATTCGAGGCAAAGCTCCTCCGGCCTCGCACCGGTCTCCTTTAAAATATTCATAACCGCACTGCGGAATTCTCTGCGCTCCAGCTGTGCCGCCGCCACGTTGACATTGACGAAAAAGCCTTCCGTCTCCTTGCGCAGCTTCTGTACATCCGTAAGTGCTGTCCGAAGGATCCAGTTCCCCAGATCAAAAATACAGGGGTCCTGTTCCAGCCATTCCATGAACACACCGGGGGACACCATCCCATAAGGCTCCAGTTCCCAGCGGAGCAGCGCTTCCATTCCCCGGATCTTGCCGGTCTTCGTATCGGCAATCGGCTGATAGAACATCCGGAAGCCTTCAAAGTTATGCGTAGCACACTGATGGATCACGCCGATCAGTTCAAACTGGTTCTCGTCACTGCCACAGACCTCATCATTAAAAATCACCAGCTCTCCATGATGCTCAAGCCGGGAATGGTTCAACGCATAAGTCAGACGGCTGCGGACCGCATTTGTCTCCTTCATATAAGGTTCCATAAATATTGCGCCGGCAGATACCTTCAGAGGGATCTTTTTCCCCTCTACCTCTGTATTTTCAAACACTTCTACGATCTCATCGTATATCTGCTTCAGTTCCTCTTTGGATACATTTTTAAAGCTGATCACAAATTTCGCACCGGAGAGCCGATATACATATCCTTTTCCCTTTAACAGACGCAACAGCTCCTGTGCCGCACAATTCAGAATCTTATCCGAAAAAGCAGCACCGTACATAACATTAATATGGCTGAACTGATCCAGTCCGATCTTCAGCAGTGCCCCCTGTCCGCTTTCCTCCAGGAATTCCATGATCTCCCGGTCCAGCGCCGGTTCCGTATGCAATCCGGTGGTCGCATCCACCTCGTCGGAAATACCGTAGTTGTTATATCGTATTACGATCACAAAAGGCTTTCCATCCTTATCATTCAGCATTTTCGCCCTGGCGCTGATCCGGTTGTAGGTGCTTCCGTCACGCACCCGGTATTCCCAGGGCTCGTCCATATTTTTCCCGGCAACTCTCTCCTGGAAGCCTCTCCGGAAATCCTCCAGATCATCCGGATGAATCGATCTTTTTGATTTTTCTTGTCCGCGAATGGTATAGTTCTCCTGCATACCAAAATATTCCATCGCCTTCTCGGACCACCATGTCACGCCGTTCCGCAGATTGGTTATGGATATGTAGGACTTTTTCGCCAGAGAAGTAATGGCTTTTACAATATCCGGGAACAGGATATCCACTTCCTCCCAGAATTTCTGTTCATCATATGTATTGATACTCATGTCTCCTCCCGGCACTTTCTTCTGTATGCCCACAGTCTCTGAATAGCACCCCTAATGTGCATTATAACATATCGAAATGCTGTTTACGATAGGATAATTAATATAAATTTTTTATGAAATAAAATATCTTATGATTGACTTCGAAAACTATCTGTAATACTATGCAATATAGCAATTATTTCAAATTTGAAATATTCACTTTTGTAATTTCAGTAATTACACTTTGTATAATACTAAGTAAGGAAGCCTTCGAATGAATACTGATATCGAATTCGTGCAAAAAATCAATCTGGCTTACAACGCCATGTGCAAGCCTCTGTGCCAACAGTTAAAGCTGCCGCAGACAGCTTTTGATATTCTCATGTTCTTCGGCAATAATCCGGAATACCACACTGCCAGTGATGTCGTGGAGATTCGCCGGATCAAGGCGAACCTGGTGTCCGTCAATGTGGACAAGTTGGTGTGTGTGGGCTATCTGGAACGCAGAGAAGCTCCGGATGACCGTCGGAAGACTCTGCTGTTCTGTACAGAAAAAGCGCAGGATGTCATCGAAAAAGGCCGCATGATACAGAGCATTTTCAAAGATACTCTGCTCGACGGCACCGACGAGGCAAGCAAAGAGATCTTTTTCCACATGCTTCATGTCATGGAAGAAAATATGGACAATATCCTGAAAGGAGCTAAATAAATGCAGATTTTAATCACAATTCTTGTCACCTTTTTCGCCGGCATGGGGGCCGGCCTGGGCACCGGTTTCGCCGGTATGAGCGCTGCTGCCGTCATCAGTCCCATGCTGATCACTTTCCTCGGCATGGATCCCTATATGGCTGTGGGTATCGCCCTGTCTTCGGATGTCCTCGCCAGCGCGGTCTCCGCCTATACTTATGCGAAGAACAAAAATATTGATATCAAAAACGGTCTGATCATGATGGGAAGCGTGCTGGTATTCACCGTCGTAGGCAGCTACGTATCCAGCCTGGTACCCTCCGCTACCATGGGGAATTTCTCCGTGTTCATGACTTTCCTGTTAGGTATCAAATTCATCGTCCGTCCCGTAATGACCACCAAGGAAGCCATGCAGGGCGTCTCCGCGAAGAAAAGAGCCATTCAGTCTCTGGTATGCGGTATGCTGATCGGCTTCATCTGTGGCTTCATCGGTGCCGGTGGCGGTATGATGATGCTGTTGATCCTGACCTCTGTCCTGGGTTATGAACTGAAGACCGCCGTAGGAACCAGCGTCTTCATCATGGCATTTACCGCATTTACCGGTGCTGCCTCCCATTTTGCCATCGGCGGTATGCCCGACTGGACGGTATGGATCCTGTGCGTTGTATTTACCCTGATCTGGGCGCGGATCGCTGCACTGTTCGCCAACAAGGCAACTCCTAAGACCCTGAACCGTGTCACCGGTGTGATCCTGGTGGTGCTGGGCATTGCAGTTATGTGTTTTAACCTGTTAGCCTAACTGATTTCCTATCCCTTGTGTATTTTCCGGCGGAGTGATCGTTGCATTGCTCCGCTGATTTTCTATGATCTTGCGGATTTCCGACAGATCCCTGGCAAAATAAATGCCTTCCTGTCTCTCCGGGGAGGACAGTCCCATCTCTGTCATATGTGATAACAGTGCTTTCAGGCTGTCATAATAGCCGTTAAGGTTATAAAGAATGCAGGGTGCCTCCAGATGCTTTAATGACACCTTGGACATCACTTCGGCGATCTCTTCCAGCGTTCCGGTTCCGCCGGGAAAAGCTATAAATACATCTCCCAGTTCGATCATTTTCGTCTTGCGTTCTGTCATATCCTTCGTGACGATCAGCTCCGTAATGGCATCATACTGGTATTCCATATCAATGAAAAACTGCGGTTCCACGCCGGTCACCTCTCCGCCTGCCTGTAATACGCTCTCCGCGATCTCTCCCATGAGACCGGATTTGGATCCGCCGTACACCAAGCGGTTACCGCTTTCACCGATCCAGGTTCCCAGCTCACGTACCGCTTTCCTCAGAGAAGGATCATTTCCTTCATTTGCTCCCAGATATACCGTAATATTCATCGTATTACCCTCCTGCTTCCAAGTATAATGTCTTTCCTTTCTTTTGGCAAGGCACTTCGGGATGACACAAGGTATTCCCGATACTCTGATTCTGTTATATAATACTGAGGAACCCTTAGGAAGATCATGAATCCGGGAATTAGTCATTTACATGTATGAGGAGCTTTTATGAATACCACTTTACGTCAAGATGCCGATACGATCATAGCCTCCAGTCTGAAAGCTGTGCTGCCCGATGCAGCCGTCCGCCGTGCACTGGAATCTGAAGCTTTCCACCCGCAGGATGGGCGGATCCTCTTAGTGGCTGTCGGGAAAGCCGCCTGGCAGATGGCACATACGGCTGTTACCACGCTGGGTCGTGTAGATGAGGGCATTGTGATCACAAAATATGGGCATGTCCGCGGCACGATTCCCGGAGTTACCTGCTACGAAGCCGGTCATCCGGTACCGGATGAGAACAGCTTCGCCGCCACAGAAAAAGCATTGACGATGGTGCAAAATCTCACCGACCAAGACACGGTTCTGTTCCTCCTCTCCGGCGGGGGAAGTGCTTTGTTCGAAAAACCACTGATCCCCGGCGCAGAATTACAGGAGCTCACGAACAGGATGCTCGCCGATGGAGCAGATATTGTCGAGATGAACACGATCCGCAAACGGCTCTCCGCCGTCAAAGGCGGACGTTTTGCCCTCGCCTGTGCTCCGGCGAAAATATTCAGTATCGTACTCAGCGATATTTTAGGAGATCCCCTGGATATGATTGCCAGCGGGCCCGCCGTACCGGACAGTTCCACCGGTGAGCAGGCGATTGCCATTGCCCGAAAATACCAGCTTCCCCTGTCGAAGGAAGCGTTAGCCTGCCTGACACAGGAGACTCCGAAGGCACTGAACAATGTTACTACTCAGATCACCGGCAGCGTCCGAGAGCTTAGCAAAGCTGCTGCCGATGCCTGCCGGACATTAGGCTATACTCCCGTTCTTCTGACCGATCATCTCTGCTGCGAAGCCAGGGAAGCCGGAAGCTTTCTCGGCTCCATTGCCCGCACACATGCAGGGCAGGGGCAGAAGCTTGCTTTTATTGCCGGCGGTGAGACCATCGTTCATCTCACCGGCAACGGATCGGGCGGACGTAATCAGGAGCTTGCCCTGGCTGCAGCGCCGGAATTATCCGAGCTGTCAGGCTGCTGTGTATTTTCCATCGGCAGTGATGGCACTGACGGACCCACTGATGCCGCAGGCGGCTATGCGGACGGTGACACCTGTGCTTCTCTTGCTACGCATGGTCTGGATGTCTTCACTGTTTTACAGAATAATAATGCCTATCCCACACTAAAAGCAGTCGATGGGCTCATCATCACAGGCGCTACCGGCACGAATGTGAATGACGTATCGGTTGCGTTAATTCAGGCATAGTACACCTGCTGTCCGGATTCTGCTTTTACATAAGCAATAAATTCTTCAGCCACATGGGACAGGGTATGATTTTTGTTCCAGATCAGTGCATAGGACGCATGGGCATCGGGATGCTCCACTTCCCGCACACAGACATCCTTGTCCCGGATCAGGGAAGAAATGGATGCCGGATAAATAGAGATCCCGACTCCATGCAGACTCAGTTCATAGGCATTCATCATATGTGCGATGCGCCCCCGGATCACCGGTGCATGCCCCGTTCCCTCGAACCATTTGTCGATCTCTCCTTTACGGGACTCCCGGGAAGGGATCAGCAGGTCGTAGGGTAACAGTTCCGAAGGCTTCACCGGGTCATTTTCCTCCGCGTACAACGGATGCCCCTTGGGTATCACCGCCACCCAGGGTTCCTCATAGACCGGCAGCACCTCATATTCTTCTGTATTATAAGGTGCCGTGATCATGGCGATCTCGCACAATCCCTTCGTCACACGATTATTCACATCATCCGTGTTACCATTCCACAGATTATACTGCACATGGGGATGTTTCTGTCCGAATCCCGCGATCCATTCCGCGAAAAGTCTGGGTCCGCAGCCCTCTACCGACGCAATGTATAACGTTCCCTGCAATCCTTCCTTGCGCTCTCTGACATCCTCCTCCGACCGATTCACCAGATCCAGTATCTGATTCGCATATTGCAGGAAAAGCTCTCCCTCTTCTGTCAGGGACACTTTATGGGGCGTCCGAAGGAACAATGTCGTCCCCAGCTCCGCCTCCAGATCCTGGATCTGACGGCTTAAGGGCGGCTGTGCGATCGCCAGCTGCTCCGCGGCTTTTGTGAAGCTTTTCTCCTCCGCCACTGCTTTGAAATACCGGATATGCCGCAATTCCATACTTTTCCACCGATCCTTTCTTTCACGTTCTTGCTATACCTTTTAGGTATTTTTATACTTCTATTATATGTATTTCACATTATAAGCGCAATATGGTAAATTATAATCATCAAAAGGAAGTCAGGCCTGACCCCTTAAGCATAACAACAAAGTCAACAGTTCATTTGTCTTGGAAAGGTTAAGGGTGAATATTATGAAGAAGATCATTGAAAAGGTTAACGAGTTTTTTGACGAGTATTACAAGAGCTTCGCTGAGAAATTCTGATAGAAGTGTGTTTTTCACGCTCATATACACAGAGAAAAACAGCAGATCTGGCGGGATCTGCTGTTTTTCTATTATCAGTTTCCATTTTCCACAAACTTCATCTTAATGATCTCCTGCAGGCTTCTCGGTTCGTAATCCATCCAGGGTTTCATACAGCCGACATTGCAGGCCCGTATGGGGCTGTCACCAATATGACGGCAGTCGTTGTCCTTCATTTCCGCCAGACATTTCTGAAAATAATCATCCTCCGGGCTGTTGTGGGTGTGTCCGTAGAGCAGAATGGTGCCACGGCTCATGTGTTTCCAGCTGAAGATCGGGTAATGACATAATACCAGATCATAGCTTTTCCCGGCTATGGAGTCCCGGATCTCTTTATAGTCACAGACTTCCGAAAAAAGCTGGCGGTATCTGAGGTCAGACACATCATCGTGATTGCCCCGGATCAGAATCTTTTTTCCCTTCAGGATTGCCACCAGAGCGATTAGATCCTCGTTCTTACCGCGCATGCTCACATCCCCCAGGATATACACGGTATCGCCGTTATTCACCTTTTCATTCCACCGTTTTACGATCTCGGTGTGCATTTCGTCCAGATCCCGGAACGGACGGTCATCAAATCGTATCGCCGCTTCATGAAACAAATGCAGATCACTGATATAATAATTCATATTGTTCCCTCCCATTCCACATTCGCCACAGGTAAAACATCTCAATAGTTGAGCGTTCTCATTATCGTTTCAAATTCTAATTGGGCATTTTCATCCAACAGTTTTGCGCAAAACAAAACTTTATTCTCAGAAAATCCAAAATACCATATTTCATCCTCTGGAAGATCTGCTCCATTTTCAGTCTCTGCAGCACTTAATTCCCATGCAACCACAAGTTTTTGGATTTTTTCTTCTTTCCTACCTGATTGTAGCTCACTACTGCTCTTTAGTTCTGCATGCTGACCTAAATATACTTGCACAAATTCATCTGCTGTTGTCTCCATGTCAATCCATGAGGGTTCTGCAAATTTTGAAATTTCCACATTTGCTATTTCCCTGTCTTGATATAATAGTATGAAATTGGCATAATCATCTCTAATATCAATTCCATTTATTGTCCAACCATCATTCGGCATCCATGATGCAATATTATTAATTGGCTCTGTTTTACTTTTACAGCTTACTAAGCTCAAGCATAAAATTGCAATAACTAATATCAGTTTTTGTTTATATCTATTTTTCATAACTTAGCAGTACAGCCTCCTTTTATTTAGGATATCTTTGATATTCCTTTTTCCGTTGCATGCTTTTCCCAGTCATTTTCCGTCAATATCTCTAGCAGTAATAATCTCTGTGGACCGTTTTCATCCTCTTCATATCCCCAAGAGTATCCCACCAGAAATTCCAGTTTATTTCCATTCATCCGGGAAGGCAAATCCACCAGATAGGTATATGCAGTCCATTTCAAGTGATTACATCCAGCCAAATTACAACAGGGAGCATCAAATATTTCTGCCGGATAACCATGCGCAAAATACGGATTCCCTTTTTCCAGGTTTTCATCACTGACATCTATGGAAAACTCTCTGTTTTCCCCATGATTTTCAATTCTTTCCACAAACTGAATAAACCCGCAGGATCTCCGGTAACCGGTCGCATTCATATGTTCAAAATAACCATGCATTACGGGATATCCCGTGCAACATATTTTATCTATCGGAAATCCCCTAAGGGCATCATATCCAATCTCCTTGGGATCCGTGCCCTGCGTGTATTCTACGGTGAGATTTTCTTCTATTCCATGAAGTGTGAAAGGAATTGTTACTCTGCTCTTTAGCGCGTGAAACACTTCTTCATGTGTCATTCTTTCGTTACTATTTTCTGCCAGCAAATCTGCCTCGTCTAATGCTTGTTCTACATCATAAGTATCTTTTGAGTTTTCCATATTTTCTCCTGAATATCAATATCGCTCTCATCGGTATTCTCATTTCTGGCAACAGATCCAAATAGAGAATGCACTACTGTTATTTATACATAATTATATCTCTACCTTTTACTATTCACAATAAAAAAAGAGAAACACGGCATTTCTACCGTGTTCCTCTCACTAATTAAGTATGCTGGTGGCCGGACTTGAAAGGACACGACTTTTGAAAAACGTAGAAAGGATAAGGCTTTGGCGGTAGTCTCCCTTTCAAGTCACCCAATTAGTCACCCAATTTTTTACCCTATATATCCTACTCCTGTTTTTGCAATAGCTGAATAATTGCTTCTCTTTCTTCCCCCTGGATACCGGCTGCATCAAGCGCCTGCTTCAAAGTTAAATTCATATTCTTCATAAAGTTTTCAACTAACTCTGCCTTTTCCGTTTTTGCATATTCCTTTGCATATTCCTGTACTGCTTCACACATGGTATCACGTCCTTCCTCTACTTCTTTGAAATGTCTTACTCCCTGTGACAGTTCTTTGTAATGCATATTATCGGGGTCTGTCTGATGAAAGTCCTGCATAAGATGTCCGATTTCATCATCACCCTTATAGTTGCCGTTTACATAAATTATATGTGATCCATCCTCAAAAAGCTTCCCGGTCTCTCTTACATATCGGTCAATATGGTACAATGGCAAATCCTCTTGAAATTTGTCACGCTTATAAATAAAGATTACATAAGAATCCTTGATGCGTCCCCCGACTGCAGCGCTTTTCATTTCTTCCTGTCCGTTTACACTGATAACCTTGATCTTTCTCTCCAGAATGATTCTAAGCAATAGCTCCGTTGCTTCTATATTCTTATCAAATACCCGGCTCATCAGGTCATTATCGAATAAAGTAAGTCCATCAATCAGCTTGTTGATCCTGTCCTGATTTTGTGTAACCCGGCTGTTTTATCTTCTGCCATAGTTCTTATCATTCCTTTCGCTTCGCTCAAGGCACAAACAAGTTATGAAAAATGTTGTGCCCCTCCACTCTTTGATTTATAATTCTTTCAAGGAATAGCAATACACTACAGAGCACGGAAGGAGAAGTGGCGAATTTATTTCGACCCCGTATAGTTATATGTGCCGTCATCCTTACAAGCACAAACAAGTGGGACATTGAGCCCGGACTCTTATCATTGGTAATAAACCATGTTTATTCAGTCGCAGGATGACAGTCAATGTTGCTATTCCCTTTTTGTTAAGGTGGTGATACTTATGATGAAGTTAAAATACTCCATCTGCTGTGGACTTGATGTCCACAAAAATGTTATCGTTGCAACCATCGTAACTACCAATAAAGACGGAATATCTGAATATAAGCAAAAATCCTTTTCAACTATCAATTCGGATATTCAAAAGTTTCACAACTGGCTTATCGAGAATAATTGCTATCATGTTTGTATGGAATCCACCGGAAAGTATTGGATTCCTATTTTTAATTATCTCGAAAATGACATTGATGTCTGCCTTACACATCCGAAGTATGTCAAAGCCATTAAAGGCAAGAAAACGGACAAAAAGGATTCTAAATGGATTGCTGACCTCTACAAATTTGATCTTGTCAGATGTTCCTTTATTCCTCCAAAAGATTTTCGTCAGCTTAGGGAACTTTCCAGATACCGTTTCAAGCTGGTCTGCATGAAGTCTTCCGAGAAGAATCGCATCCAGAACTGTATGACCGTTTCCAATGTCGGCATTGCCAGTGTTCTTTCTGATCCTTTTGGCAAGACAGCAACTGAAATCATCTCTTATCTATTGGAGCATACTGCCGATTCCATGGATGAAAAAGCTGTTCGCAAACTCATAAAGAAAGGGGCTAAATCCAAGTCTGATGAAATCATCGAAGCCATCAAAGGCTACACTATTGAAACAGATCAGGCTAAAAAACTAGAACTTGCCCGGGGGCATCTGGAATATCTCGATGATATGATTACCCAGACCGAAGTGGAACTCTATGTCCGCATCAAGCCTTATTACGAGTTCGTGGAGTTTGTCAGTACCATGCCCGGCATGACAGAGTTAAGTTCCACGATTGTTCTTGCAGAAACAGGCGTTGATATGGATATTTTTGATGATGCAAAACATCTGTGTTCCTGGTGCGGACTTTCTCCTGCCAACAATGAATCCGCTGGTAAGAAAAAGTCTGTCCGCATTGCCAAAGCAGGCGATTACCTGAAACCAATGATGGTTCAATGTGCCCTTGCTGCAATCAAAAGTAAAAAACAGCCTTATTTTGCAATCAAATATGGTCGAATCAAAAAGCGACGTGGACACAAAAAGGCAATCATTGCCATTGCAAGAATGATGATGGTCTGTATTTACCACATGGTTTCAGAAAAGAAGCCCTTTACCCCTACTGACTATGAGGAATTGATGAACCCTCAGAATCATGTAGAGCGTGTTGTTCTGAATGAGAACAATGTGTTTGCTTACCTTGAAAGCCTTGGTTACGACAGCTCTAAGTTAGTGAAACGCAACGATAACTAACATTTTTTCTGCTTTCTATACTTGAAAAAACGGGGTTTTATGAACCCTTATATAAGTGCGCCCAAAAATCCACTTTATTTTTCACTCTTTCCTCTTTCTACCTCTATATTATCATGTTGCATTTTCTACTGCAATTAAATTTCTGTGAAAGGATTTTTATGAAAGTCCCTACTAACTTTAATATTTACCAGATTGGAAACTCTTCGCAGGAATGAAATTATTATAGTTTTATGAAACAGGTTCATTTTTCTCCAAACTTTTGCGTGTCCGTCTTATAAAGAACAATGAAAGAATCATTCCCAAAACTGCAATTCCATAAATAGCCAGAAAAAATTTAATACTAGTAGGCGGAACTGCTTCAGCAGGATTTTCTTTATAATATACTGTGACAGTTTCTTCAAGATCATCAAGAAGCATACCTGTTATATTAACAGAATAACTCCGTCCATCTCCCGTAGTATAACTCACATGCCTTCCATCCCGAGAAACTGTTCCCACCGCAGATTGACCTGTTTTTATTAAATCAATCTGTCTCCAATGAGAATATACGCCCCACACAAAAAGAAGTGCGGAAACGACAAATATAATTCGCATAAGCGTAAGGAAGAACTTTTCTTCATCATCGTAGTCAAACTCACGTTTTCCGGATAAAATCATATCACTCATAAGTAACCCCTTTTCTGTCCAAATGTATAGATCTGCTACTACAATCATATCATAGCTTATCCCACTTCACAACTAAATGTTGTAATTCCGAAGGTGACCACCAGTGATCACCCAGCCTGCGGACAATAAAAAAACTCCAAGCACTGATAAACACAGCGTTTGAAGCCTTTCGTGAGCTAGTCCTTCAGCCATAATAAATCTAACTTCTATTTACTACTGCTTCTGCAATAACTGAATAATTGCTTCTCTTTCTTCCCCCCTGAATTTTTACAATATCCAAAGTTTGTTCCAATGTTAGTTTCATATTTTCCATAACGTTTTTCACAATATTTGTCGTTGCTTCCCTTACATATTCCTTTGCATATTCACTTTCTGCACTACCATTTTATCACATTAATCTTTTGATTACACATTTTTCATTTCATTACAATTCACATTGAACATCATTAAAATTATTGAATAAAATTCAATACCTTGACATATAATTATATTATAATTATAATTTAATTATGAAAGATATTAGTTTTGAATGGGATGATAATAAAGCAGCCATCAACGAGGCAAAACATCACATCACATTTTCAGAAGCCAGCACTGTATTTGCGGATGAAAATGCCATTTTGTTTGACGATCCCAATCATTCACAAGAGGAAGAAAGGTTTATGATGTTGGGGCTAAGCGATCACGCAAAAATGTTAATTGTATGTCATTGTTATCGCGGTATGGATGATGTTATTCGTATTATCTCCGCCAGAAAAGCAACCAAGAATGAAACAACTCAATACTACAAAATTAACGAAAGGTGGTAAGTCAATGGAAAAAGAATACGATATCGAAAAATTAAATCCCAGAAAAAATCCCTATGCAAAGCGTGTAAAAAAGCAGATTACTATTAACATTGACGGTGATACCATTGATTTCTTCAAGGCAAAATCAGAAAAATGTGGTATTCCCTATCAAACACTAATTAATCTGTATTTGTCAGATTGCAAAGAGCAAAACAGAGAATTGGAATTAAAATGGAACTAGCCCAACATTGTACAAGGATGTCAGCAATGCCGACATTCTTGTTTGTTTATATAGGATAAATTCAAAAATAGGAGAAACGCTGTAAAATCAACGTTTCTCCTACTCTTAAATTGATGCTGGTGGCCGGACTTGAACCGGCACGGAGTTGCCCCCGAGGGATTTTAAGTCCCTTGCGTCTGCCTATTCCGCCACACCAGCGGACGCATCACACATTTTATTAAATGTGCAAATGGATGGAGGTGGATTCGAACCACCGAAGCAATTTGCAGCAGATTTACAGTCTGTCCCCTTTGGCCACTCGGGAATCCATCCATGTCAGGCAAAGTGCCCTAACAATGTGAAATTGTAGCATATGTTCACACAAATTGCAATATGTTTTTTGCTATTTTGCAATATAATATAGATAAAACGGATACTGCGCCAGCTGCATCTGCCCGTAATCGATCACCTGATACCCTTTCTGCTGCAGTTCCGCGAAAGAGTCATCGCTCATGGCATCTGGCGTAAAGTACCAGAATCTGTCGGATTCTGCCTGATTATAATCGCCATTTACGATCTCATTATCGGGATAATAATAATACAGTACTGTCCATCCCAGATGTTTCACTCCGTTGGTGACCATCTGCACATCCTCTTCGGGCATACCGATCAGGTCCAGGGTCTTGTCAGTCTCTACCTTCTGCTGTTCATAACTGTCATAGCATTCCCGGTAATTCTGTATTCCCATGCCAAACATTACAAGCAGTAACAGCACAAGCAGCAATCGGACTGACAGCTCCAAGCCCTTCCAGGACCGGTTCTCCAGCTCCGTCACCTGTTCCAGCAGACGGCTGCTGCCGATGACCAGCATCATAATCGCCACTGCACTCAGCGGATACAGATATCTCTGAGCCAGCATCGGTGCCATTACAACACTCAACAGATACGCAAATGCCAGCGTTCCCAGGATCGTGCAGGCTCCCACTGCCATTGCATAAGTTTTGTCAGACCATTTTTTTACTGACGGCTTCTGCAGACGAATACCTTCTTCTCCCATGGAAAACAGGGACGAATCCGCCACCAGCGTCACTATCAGCAGTACTAGCAGTAGCGGAAATACGATTACATTCATCCGTCTGCCGCCCATAACGATCTCCAGGCTCTTATCCAGCCCGAGGATCTCCGTCATCCACCAGCCTCTGCTGACATTTTTCAATCCTGCATAGAAAAAATACAGCCAGGGAGCATAGCCGATCAAAAATGCCACGATTGCCAATACACCTTTTCTCCAGGTCTTACCTCTGTATTTGATCCACACAGCCACTCCGGTGAAAAACATCATAATGCCTACGGCTACCAGGGCATAATAGTGAGAATATGCCGCGCCCAGTGCCCATAATACCATTCCGATCCAGGTCTTCCTGCTGCTATCCGCTATTACAAGATAAGAACAGTAAAAACAACCCATTACACACAAAAAGGCAAGTGCATACATACGAACTTCCAGATTATATTCCAGGCACGCCTGTCCCAGACCCGATATCATCACGAAAAATGTGGCTGGGAGCATACCGAAATGTTTCCGTATCACTGTCAGTGCCAGCACAATACCAATAGCGAACGGTACCAATGAAGCCAGATGAAATACCGGAACGCTGAATTCGAACAGGGTTCCGAACAGTTTCAGCCAGTAATAATACAGCGGCGGATGATTATCCCAGTAATACAGCACCTGCAAGATACCACCGACGCTCTTATGTGCAGTATTTGCAGAAAAAGCTTCATCTCCCCACAGCACCCGGTCGGACATCATGCTGAAATTGAGACAGATCACCAGCACAGTGAATGCCAGTACCATGACCGGTCCTATGTATCTGTATACAATGTTCCATCCTTTGCTGCCGGCGATTTTAGTCATAACACTGTGAATCTTCTCATGTTTACCGGCTTTCGCCTCTTCCACGAACAGTTCACAAATGGTATATGCCAGCATGATGCAGATCTCCAGGATCAGCACTTTGACTGCATATTCTCTGGATTCGATGAGTTTTCTCCAGATTGTATTGTCATCATTGCCGGTCAGGGAAAGCAGCACCCAGGGTCCAAAAAACATAATCATCAGGCATGATGCATAACGAAGAATATACTCTCCCTTACTTCCGGTCACCGTCTTCCCGGTGCTTCCATTATTTTTCAAAACATATTGCCGCCAGATCCCTATGGATACCAGCGGCAACAGCAGGGTTATGATGATGGTAAACATCTGAAATCCTCTCTGTCTTTGGTAAATTATATCTTTTTCTACACGTTATTCCTGCACAAATTTCAGGATCGTTGCGGAAGTCTGGGGCATCTCGATCAGGATCTTACCTGCCTTGATCTCATACTCCGCTCCTTCCATACAATATCCGTCATCTCTGGACTGCAGGATCACTTTCATCTTGCCCGTCTTAGGGACCCCGATCTCCCATACGTGGATCTCCTTAGTGATCGGATGATTGTTATTGTTGATCAGAATCGCACACTGTCCCTTGCGGTTAAAACGTCCGTAGGAGATGAAGTTATAATCATTCTCCAGCATTTTCAGGGAACCGGTACGCAGTTCCTCGTTTTCACGGCGCAGGCGGATGATATCCTTGTGAAACGACAACAGTACCTGATCCTCATGTCCCCAGGGATAGGTTCTCCGGTTATCGGGATCCGTGAATCCGCAGACACCGGCTTCATCTCCGTAGTAGATCGTCGGTGCGCCCGTCCAGGTCATCTGGATCACAACACCTTCCCTGAAGACCGCTTTATTAATACCCTGTTCCGCAGCCTGGGGTCCCAGTGTGTTGGTACGTCCCACCTTATGATTTGTTCTCGTCAGGAAACGGGAATGGTCATGGTTGGACAGTTCATTCATTGCCACCTGCCAGCTGGGCATGGAGAAGCTGGAGGTATGATGCCGCATAGCACCCCAGAAGCTCTCGGAATTGCCGAGCAGATCCTCCCGGTAGTCATCGCTGTGTTTCTCCATACCGGTCAAAAACCAGGTCACGGGCTCCATGAACGCATCGTAGTTCATAACGGTATCCCATTCATTTCCCTGTAACCAGTCTCTGGTGTTGCCGTAATGCTCTGCCAGAATAATGGCTTCCGGATTGGCCTCTTTTACCTCTTTCCGGAATTCCTGCCAGAAATGATGGTTGAATTCCTGACTGTGACCCAGATCAGCCGCCACATCCAGTCTCCATCCATCCACATTGTAGGGCGGAGATACCCATTTTTTCGCTACATGAAGGACATAATCCATCAGTTCCTGGGATCCCTCGTAGTTCAGCTTCGGCAGTGTGTCATGTCCCCACCATCCGTCATAGGAATTGTTATAGGGCCATGCTGCCTGATTGTGGAAATCAAAGTAATTCCGATAAGGGCTGTCAGCACTGACATAGGCACCCTTGTCATATCCTTCCGCATTCTCATAGATGCGCTCTCTGTCCATCCATTTGTTAAAGGATCCGCAGTGGTTGAACACACCGTCCAATATGACTCTCATGCCTCTGCGGTGCGCCTCTGCTACTACCTGAGCAAACATCTCGTTGCTCGCCTCTAAGTTCGCCTTATTGGTCACACGGTCGATATATCGGGAGGCAAACCGGTTCTCCCGCTGTCCGTCCGGAAGCAGATCACCTTCATCGCTGACGATCTTCCCCAGATGAGGATCAATATAATCATAGTCCTGAATATCGTATTTATGGTTGGACGGGGATACGAACAGAGGGTTAAAATAAATTACCTCAACGCCCAGCTCCTGCAGGTAGTCCATCTTGTCCAATACGCCCTGCAGGTCTCCTCCGTAGAACTCACGGACATCCATCTGTGCAGGATACCGTCCCCAGTCCTCTACGCGGTGTACCGGTTCTCCGATGTAGCAGTATTCATTGGTCAGCACATCATTGGAAGGATCTCCATTGCAAAAACGATCGGTATAGATCTGGTACATTACCGCACCTTTTGCCCAGTCGGGAGTGTGGAAACCGGGAATGATAATGAAATCATAATATTCATTAACTTCCTGCACCAGGCCCCGCATATCAAAGATGCCGGTAATTCTGCCGGTCTGCACCTCAAAATAATAAGATACCTTCTGATCATCCAGACGCATTACGTAGGCATAATAGTCAAAATCATTTTTGCTCTCCACACGTACCATAAGATGCTTCTGTCCGCCGCATACCAGGAACACTCTGTCCACATTATTTCTGGCGGTCCGGAATCGGATCGTCACTTCGGAAAAACAGGCCGGCTCTTCCGGAATCACATATTCCGCACTGGTATCTGTAAAAAGTGCTCTCCTGTTAAATACAGGTCTCATGGCCGCAATGTATTGCTGATTATATTCTGTTCGACGTAATAGCTCCAGATCCATAGTATCTACCCTTTCTGAGACTAATGTCTTACTATCTATATTATGACACTGCTTCTGCCAAAGTGCTTTGTTGTCTTGTGCGCTCCGGCAGTGTGACATGTCCCAAGCTCAAAAGTTCTATTTATTATACCCTTTTTCCTTACATCTGACAACTGCCCGCCTCTTTATTCAGCGATTTTTAGACAGTAAAAAGGACAGTCTTGGGAGGACTGTCCTTTTTAGAGAAGGTATTTCTTTCTTATGGGGTATAGCAAAAAACTATATAATGTATTGGGGGGGTTACGAGTATTATAATAGCATGCACTCCTATTTTTGACTATTCTCAAAATTCACAAATATTACAAAAGTGCATATGCGTTTTTGTGCATTTTTCACAAAACCGGTTTGTACAATACTACCAATCCAACGAAACTCCCGCGAAAACCTTTTCCTATACCACCTGTTTATCAGATCTCAGTATTTAAAAAGGAATCCGCCTTCGGCTGGAAAAGACCCTCAAACTCTTCTCTGGTGATCTTCTCCTTCTCCAACAGCAGCTGTGCACAGCTATGCAGCACATCCTCATGCTGTAAGATAATATCCTTGGCTTTGGTATAGCAGTCATCTATGATCCGCTTGACTTCCTTATCGATCTCACCGGAAATCTCCTCACTGTGAGCCTTGGCGTGTGCCAGATCTTTACCGATGAAGACTTCATCATCGTCATCGTCATAGCAGATGACACCGATATTGTCGGACATTCCGTAACGGGTCACCATGCGGCGGGCCGTCTTGGTGGCTTTCTTAATATCACTGGATGCTCCGGTGGTAATATCTCCGAAGATGATCTCCTCTGCGATACGTCCGCCCAAAGATACCATGATATCCTGAAGCATGCGGCTCTTGGTGGCAAACATCTCATCCTTTTCCGGCAGAGGCATGGTGTAACCGGCTGCCCCTACGCCGGTAGGAATAATGGATACGGTGTAGACAGGTCCCACATCCGGCAGCACATGGAACAGGATTGCATGACCTGCTTCATGATATGCCGTAATCTTCTTCTCCTTGTCGGAAATAATGCGGCTCTTCTTCTCCGCACCGATTCCTACTTTGATAAACGCCCTCTTAACATCTTTATTCGCGATAAAGGAGCGATTCTCCTTCGCTGCGATGATCGCTGCCTCGTTCAACAGATTCTCCAGATCCGCTCCGGTGAATCCTGCGGTAGTCTGTGCGAGCTGCTGTAAATTTACATCATCTCCCAGGGGCTTATTCTTCGCATGTACCTTCAGTATTTCTTCTCTGCCGCCCACATCCGGAGTTCCTACCGCTACCTTACGGTCGAATCGTCCGGGACGCAGGATCGCGGGATCGAGAATATCCACACGGTTCGTAGCTGCCATGACGATAATGCCTTCGTTGACACCGAAACCATCCATCTCTACCAGTAACTGGTTCAGGGTCTGCTCTCTCTCATCGTGTCCGCCGCCCATACCGGTACCACGGCGTCTTGCCACGGCATCGATCTCATCGATGAACACGATACAGGGCGCATTGTGCTTCGCCTCTTCAAACAGATCGCGCACACGGGATGCGCCGACACCGACGAACATTTCCACGAAATCAGATCCGGAGATGCTGAAAAAAGGTACTCCGGCTTCTCCTGCCACAGCTTTCGCCAGCAGAGTCTTACCGGTTCCGGGAGGTCCCTCCAACAGAACACCCTTGGGGATCCTCGCACCGACGCCGGTGTATTTTCCGGGTTCTTTCAGAAAATCGACGATTTCCTCCAGTTCCTCTTTTTCCTCCTTCAGACCGGCTACCTGTGCAAAGGTGACGCTCTTGTCACCTATGGACATTTTGGCCCGGCTCTTGCCAAAGTTCATCATTTTACCGTTACCGCCACCGGCCTGCTGGGCATTCATCATCATGAAAAGGAATACACCTACAGCCAGTACTACCAGCATCGGCAGCATATAAGTAAGGAACCAGTTCTCTCTCTCAATGTCATTCACTACGGGGTCAAATCCGTACTCGCGGACCAGTGTCTCCAGCTCGGTGATATCCGTAGCATACAGCTTATGATTCAATCCGTTCTTCAGCTGGATCTCCAGATAGCCGGTAGGGGCTTCTCCATTCGGCTGTATTACGATCTCAGATACATTTCCGGCATCCAGATCCGCGATAAATTCTGCTCTGGTGTATTCCTCTTCCCGACTGCTCAACAGATTGAGCCCTACGATCACCATGACCAGAAGTATGATAAATATAAAATATGAGTTAATTGTTCTGCCGTTTTGTTTCAACTTCACGGGCCTCCTGCATCTTCGTATTGCTTAATCGAATTCTACCACACCGATGTAAGGCAGATTACGATATCTCTGATCATAATCCAGACCGTAGCCCACTACAAATTCATCGGGAATATTAAATCCGGTATAATCTACATGAACATCGATGACTCTTCTCTCCGGCTTGTCCAATAGAGTGCACAGACGTAAAGAAGCCGGTCCTCTGTCTCGAAGCATCTCTAACAGATAACTTAAGGTTCTTCCGCTGTCTACGATATCCTCTACTACGATAACATCCTTATCCTTCAGGGATTCATCCAGGTCTTTTACGATCTTTACCACACCGCTGGATTTGGTGTCGCTGCCATAGCTGGATACAGACATGAAATCCAGAGATACGGGAACGGTGATGCGCTTTGCCAGCTCACACATGAAGAAGCTGCCGCCCTTCAGTACACATACAAGGTGTACCTGCTTACCTGCATAGTCCTTACTGATCTGTTCTCCGATCTCCTGAATTCTCTTATCTACTTCCTCTTCTGTCAACAGTACTCTGATATGTTCTGCCATTTTCTTTTGTCTCTTCGCTCTTAGGCGAACTCCTTTCTTATTAATTGTACCTTTAAAATACGTTTTGTATTCTCCGTTACTTTATAATATTCGCTGATGCGGTATCCCATGACCCACAGCACATGATCATCTTCTGCCAGGATCGGCAGTCTGTCACGCTCCTCGCGAGGAATTTTCTGATCGACAAAATAGCTTTTTAAAGATTTACGGATCATTCCTCCTCTGCCGTCTGCAATGGTCAGATAGTCCCCTGTCTGCCGTGTTCGTATCATCGGACATTTTTTTATTTTATCATAATCAAACCATTTCGTATACTGATTTGTGGGAACTTCTTGGTTTTTTTCAAGTCCATGGGACGCTTCCCATACGGAATATTCCAGAGTTCCCAGCGCGCACTCCACTGTTTTCTTCTGTCCCGGAATCATATCCGGATCCTGCTGCCAGAGTGGCGTCGCAACAGCAGTTTGCACGTCTCTGTCCGCAACTTTCGTTGTCTGCATCGTCTGTATTGTCAGGATGACCTGTTCATATTGCCGCCTGCCGCGGATTCCGAAAGGTAGGCAGATCGTCCGGTTTCCTTCCTGCGTAAACAATGTCAGAAGCTCCGCAATATGCTGATAGGTGATATCTTTCTGCCCGGGAGAGAGTCTTTTTACCTCTTCATACAAAAGTCTTTTACGGATCACAGGATGCAGCGTCAGAAAAGGTTCCACCGCGATATACACCTCTTGTGCCCGATTGCTCACATCCGGCTGTAGTGCACTGCCCGGAGCCTTTATGCTCCGTATGCATCTGTTCACTGCCTCCGCCGTCTGCAGCTCCAGATAATCCTCCGTCTCCGCCAGCAGCTCCGCTGTCTGGTTCATATGCGCCACACAGCCCCGCACAATGTTTTGCTCTGCATAGGGTAAAATATGATGCCGTATCCGGTTCCTGGTGTAATCGTCCTCATCGTTGGTAGCATCCTTACAGTAGAAAATTCCCTGTTGTGTTAAAAAGTCCTCGATCTCCCATCTCTCCAGGCACAGGATCGGCCGTATGATCCGACCTCTCACCGGGAGGATGCTTGCCAGTCCCCGAATGCCGCTGCCCCGGAACAGATGAAACAGCTGCGTCTCGCTGCGGTCATTGCTGTTATGCGCTACCGCGATCTTCGTGGCTCCCCATTCCTCCGCAGCTTTGTCAAAAGCTTCATATCTTGTTCTGCGGCCGGCTTCCTCTTCGGAACATTTCTCCAGAATTGACCGCTGCCGCACATCGGCTTCCGTCAGGAAAAATGGGATTCTATGTTCTCCACACAATTTTTCCACATACCGGGCATCCTCACCGGCTTCCGGCCGGATCCCGTGATTGACATGGACCACCGCAATGTCCAGCGGAAATTCTCTCCTCCATTCCAGTAACAAAAATAAGAGGCAAACCGAGTCTGCCCCTCCGGAAACCCCGGCCACCACACGGTCACCGGGTTGCAGCATTTGATGCTCTTTTATATATGCAAATACTTTTTCTCGTGTATCCATCCATGTATTCATGATTTAACTCTATCCTAATTATGCGGAAAAATCAAGGCAACAATCACGCATTCTCCCACAAGCACAGCACAAACACCGTCATATCATCCCGGATCCTGCCCCCACAGCTGCATATGGCATAAGAAAGTATCTTCTCTGCGATCTCCTGCGGATTCTGTTCTTCCAATGCCTCTATCATATCCCGCATCCGCTCCTCACATTCATCCTCCAGTGCATCCAGCACACCGTCCGTCATCATGATCAGCAGATCGCCCGCTGCCAGCTGCCGCACCCGGACTTCCGTCTGCGCTTTCTGGAAAATCCCCAGCGGCAGACTTTCTCCTCCGATACACTCTGTCCCGCTGCTTTCTTTTAAAAAAGTGGCCGCACCTCCGACTTTGCAGATCTCGCACTCTCCGCTGTACAGATCCAGGCTGCAGATATCCACCGTCGGATGATCTTCCTCCTCATTCTGCGCATACAATGCGGAGTTCAGCATATTTACGGATTCTTCGGTGTCAAATCCCGCCTCCAGCATTTTTTCCATGAGATCCAATACTCTGCCGCTGCCCCGGCTGGCATCTTCTCCCGCACCGGTTCCGTCGGATAACAGCAATAACAGTCTTCCTTTTTCCGATTCCAGCATGGCATACTGATCCCCGGATATTTTCTCTCCCTCTTTTACTGCCCGGCTCACTCCGGTAAGGGCCACATATTTCGGTTCTTCTGTAAACTGAAAACAGTGTGGTTCCCTCTCTATGAGATAGGGACTTCCCGGCGACGGCTGCAGATGCTTCCCCAAAAGTACGGTAAGCATATCTGCTGCCTGCGAGGCCTTACAGCCGGATCTCTCCGTGGAAAGTATCATGCTGATACCGTTTGCGGCAGCACCTTTTTTTCGAATATAACATAACTCTGCTGCCGCGATCCCCTCACTATGCAATGCCTGGACGAGGTTTTTTCTTCGCTTTTCCTCTACCGGCCGGTAGCACATCTCTTCTCCGGCCACTTGTTCCATGATCCGTGCGACCGTCTGCAGATGATCCCCCATGACCTGCCTGCTCTGCTGCAGCAGGCATTTCTCCAGAATACTCTGTCTGTCATCTCCCACAATCCTCGCTTCGTCGTGAAAACTTCTCCCCAATTCCTCAAAACTCTCCGCATACCCCAACAGCTTCTGCCGGCACAGCATGGATACCTGTGCACATAACCTCTGTTCCGGATTTTTCTGTTCCCGTTTCCCTATCACCATGACTATTCCCCTTTCTGTCCTCACGATTATAGAGCCACTGTTTCTTTCTTTTTGTCAAATTCAGGGGAATGTTACCTTCATTTTTTGCGACAAAAAAAGCAGGTCCACTGTTGAGAATCAGTCTCCCTGCTTAATTGTCCTCTTTAAAAAGGATCTCACCTTCATACACCAGTCCCAGCTTATCCTTCGCCACTTCCTCCACATAAGCCTTGGTCTGCGTATACTTGCGATACTCCTCGATCTCTTCCGCTCTGGCGGTCTCCGCATCGATCTGCGCGCTCAAGCTTGCGATCTGGGTATCATATCCTGCGATCTTCCGTTGTAATTCCACGCTTCGCACCGCAACGACTACCATGATCATCAATACGACCAGGCTCACCAGGAACAGGCTGAACCGGTTCTGATGTCTCCTGCGGTAGGCTACTCTTCTTTTTCCCCTTGCCATACGCGCATCTCCTTTCTATGGATATTTTAAGCATTTTCTGAAGTCTCGTCAACTTCTTTTTTACCCATCTTACGGATATCCGCAACGCCTTATGAATCGGGTTTAAGAGCATGTTGAGAAATCCGGAGACATATTTTACCAGGAGGGGACTTAGTGTCCTGTGATACAGATACATTCCCAATACCGCCCCCAGCACGGCGAACCATCTCAGGTTCCCATTGCTCTCCCGGAACATCAGTAAAAACACTTTTCCCGCACAATAGATCCAGAAGGCAATATCCTCCAGTGACACCATGCCGTTGCCATGTGTAAAAACCCTCCGCAGAATCCGCAGTATATCATACAGAAAAGTAATCTCTATTCCCAGGAGAAACGCATGCAGCAGAAAAACATTTTCATTCATTAACGGAACAGCCTGGCGAAAAATGACTCCTGCTTCTCCCCGGATGCTGCGGTATCCGAATATACGAAGCTGTCGATCCGGCCGTCAATGTCCACTTCCCCTTTATCCAGGGTCAGCCGATTCACATGCAGTTCATTTCCGCGGATCATCAGCATCCCCTGTTCCGTCTCCAGCAGAATCTCCCGCAGATCAAAAGAAAGCACATCATTGACCCCGTTCACCGTGCAGGTTCGTCTGTTGGTCATAATTATTTTATGCATACGCCCTGTTGTGTTTAAATCTTCCATACTTCCTCCCATCTGTGTCACATTGCAATTTACCATAACTATTCAGAGTTACAATTCATCTTATGGGAGTCATTGGAAATTTATACATATTTATACATAACGAAAGAGTTCTTTTGCTTCTTCTTTTTTCACTGTCTCCTGAACATCCAGCACTTCTACCTTTACTTCCTTGTTACCGAAAGAGATCGTGATGATATCTCCCTCTTTTACATTGGCAGATGCCTTTGCCGGTTTGTCGTTGATCAATACTCTGCCGCTGTCGCAGGCTTCGTTGGCCACAGTACGGCGTTTGATCAGGCGGGACACCTTTAAATATTTATCCAGTCTCATGGGTTTCCTCTCCTTCTGAAAACTATTTCTCATAACGAAAGAGACCCGAAAGGTTGTCCTCTCGAGTCTCTGAAAAATCAGCTTCTATTATGCGTTCAGCATATCCTTTAATGCTTTACCAGCCTTGAACTTAGGAGCCTTGGAAGCAGCGATCTTCATAGGCTTGCCGCTCTGAGGATTTCTACCCTCTCTTGCTGCTCTGCTGGATACTTCGAAAGTACCGAAGCCAACTAACTGAACCTTACCATCCTTCTTTAACTCTTCAGCAACAACATCTGTGAAAGCCTTTAATGCCTTCTCTGCGTCCTTCTTGGAAAGACCAGCCTGATCAGCCATAGCTGCAACTAATTCTGTTTTGTTCATATTGAACTCCTCCTATAATGAGTTTCGTGATTAAATTTACGCTCGAAAATAGTTCTTTTGAAACGTCTATAAATATATATATCTGTTTTTATCCCTTTTGTCAAGGCATTTCCGCATATTTGCGGCATTTCTGTGCCTTTTCGAAGATTATTTTGAAGTTTGGGAACTAACTGTCAGATCCACAAAAGAATACGATACATCCTTCTGTTCATCGTCCACCTGAACCGTATAACTTCTGGTCTCATATCCGGATTTCCGCAGTGTGATCACATGACTTCCCGATGTCTTTTTGAAGCTGCAGGGCGAGATTCCCACATAGTTACCGTCCAGATATACTTCCACATTTTCCGGTGCATCAATGTGTACCCGATAATAGGTGGTTGTAGTGTCTGTCGTCGCAGAAGTACTGCCGGAAGTAGTACCGGTGGAAGAGCTGCCTGCAGATGACGAGTTTTCTGTGCTTTCTTCACTGTCGGAATCCACTTTATCCAATTGCACATCTACTCCGGCAGATTCCTGTCCTACCCGGAGATACTGCGTCAGAGATTTATAGCCGTCCGCTTTTGCTATGATCTGGTGGATTCCGTACTCCAACGAAACCGGCTGGGAAGGATCCGCCTGGCTTCCGTCAATATACAGCTCCGCACCGGCAGGGCTCATGGAAAACAGCACCATACCGTACTTCGCCTCCGCCACCTCCAGATCTCCGATATCCAGGGTTGTCTCTTCGTTACGGTTGATCACTGCATACTTCGTACCGCCTCCGCCACCGTAGCTGATATCCACCTGATAACTGCCTTCCGGCACCGTCACCAGCATGTCCTCCGTGATCCTCACGATCTGTGTCTGTCCGATCTCCAGCCAGCCGCCCACGAAATTCTCATCATTGACCAGTCGGAGATATCCATGGCCCTTTTCCACGATCACGCTGAGTACCGTACTGTCCATTCCATGGAAGGTAAGAATATCGGATGGATTCAGATCGATCTCTTCTATACTATGCCCCTGGGAAAAATACTGCGTGTCTTTGGACAGCTTATAGGTTTCTCCGCCGATGTTTACCTCGTGCCTCACCGCATTCAACTCATAGCGCTCCACACTGTCATACTGCCATGCCGCCTGCGCCAGCTGCATGGATGTCAGGTGTTTTTGTGTCTTCAGAAAAGTCACATCCACAATATCACCCTCCTGCAGCTGATCCAGAGAGATCGCCTTGCCGTATTTATCCCCGAAACGGGTAGTTCCGTCCATGGATAGCGTATATCTCCTGCAGAGGTCCAGATTCAACAAAGTGACAGTTTGGTTAACTTCGTTAATATCCACCAGTACAGCAGTATCCGCAGAATCATAGCTGTCCGGATTCGTCACCACGAATCCAGTATCCACACGCTCCGCTTCCGTCTGTGTCTGCGTCTCTGTATTTCCTTCCGTGGCAGCTTTCTGCCCGCAGCCAGTTATTGACAATATTGTCATAAGCCAAATGCATGCTACTGCTTTCATCAGATATCTTTTGTTCATGCTTTTGTCTCCTCTCCGGTACCTTAGTGTCTATCCGATCTTATGATCTTATGATCTTATGGTCTCAGAATCCGTAGGAATTTTTTTCGAGCGGTCTCCTGTTCCAGCAACCGGTCCAGTTTTTCCTGATTTTTTTCCGGAATCCATGCTTTTCCCGAATTGTAATAGAAATTCACGATCTTCCATAATTTTTCGGGATAAGACAATCTGTAGAACAGATCCTGTCTCTCGAAAGGATTCAGCGGTCTGACGGATTCATAAGCTGCCAGCAGGGCTTCCCCCCGGTTACAGTCCCAATCACTTTTCTCCAACAGTTTACGCAGCAACAGATAAAGATCCCTTATGGGACCGTCTGCCTGACATTTTTCAAAATTCACCAGGAAAAATCCTCTGTCCTGGCGCAAAATATTGTGATATTGATAATCACCGTGACAAAAGCAGAAGGTTTCTCCCGCTTCTACGTCATGTGAATTTTCTATCTTTTTCCATTCCTCACAGATCTGCCCGGCCTCTTCCAAAAAAGGATCCATCACGGCAGCCAGCCGGATCTCGAACCAGGTCTTCTGGCTCCGCTGTTTTAAGAATCTCCGGGCCCTCTTCAATTCTTTGTTATGCTTCTCATACTCTCGACTCGGAAGGAATCTACGGATGACCGGTGTGGGTATCCCTTCCATCTCGGGAAACGTGGGAATAAATTCCAGATCCTTGTGAAGTCCGGCCAGCAGGCGCATGGCTTCCATGCATTCTTCCCTGTCACGGATGTTACATTCTCTGCCTTCCCACCAGGTCTTCAGAATATATCTGACACCATCTCTGTCCGTGACCGACAGTGCGCCCTCTCTGGTGGCGAGAAGTCTCTCCGCAGAGATATTCCCACAAGCCTCCAACTGCTTAAGCACCTGTTCCTGCAGACGCAGCTGTTCCTCGCGTCCTGTATATTCCTTGAAGATCAGGCAGCCCTGCTGTGTATCGCACAGAATCGCCCCCCGCCCTTTTCGGGTACGCAATACCTCTATCTCATACTGCTCCAGCAGTGCCACCGCTCTGTCATTCACTTACAACCCCTCCTAAGATATGTACTTAACCGGTTTGACGGTTCCTACGCTATCTTATGAGAGATCTTATAAAAGTATGCTCACTCTTTGCCTGCTGCCAGTTCGCCCGCTTTTTCCAGCAGCTGTTCTCTCGTATTCTGCTCCGGGTGCTCTAAGACCAGTTCCAACAGCTTCTGCAGCATATCACCCAGCTCCCTGCCGGGCTTCATTCCCATAGCAATGAGATCTCTGCCGGTGACAGCCAGTGTTTTTAAGGATACGCACTGCTTTTTCTCCAGCATCTCTTCATATAACTTCTTCCAGAGCTCCAGGTTCTCCAGCTTCTCTGCCCGCAGATAATCGCTCTGTGCCAGGATATCCGCCTGTCTCACCGGGAACAATAGAGGGAAGATATCTTCCCCGATCTTGTTCACAGCTCTCCGCACGATCCGCAGGTCAGGTGTCACATCATTACCATAATCATGGTATCTTACCAGACGGGTCACCACTGCCACTGTATCATTATCAAATCTGAGTCTCCTCAGGATCCTGCGTGCCATCTCCTCACCCACTGCAGGATGTCCGTGGAAATGGGTGGTACCGTCTTCATCCACGGTAAGTGTCTCAGGCTTGCCGATATCATGAAGCAGTATAGCATACCGCAGATCCTTCTCAGGTGCGATCTCTATGAGGGCATGTAAGGTATGCTCCCCTACGTTGTATTTATGGTGCTTATGCTTCTGAGGAGTCTCCATCATGGCATCGAATTCCGGCAGGATCACCTTCGTGACACCCATGTCATAAGCATCTCGCAAGGTGTCAGGATGAGGGGAGATCAGCAGCTTGGTCAATTCCACCTGGATCCGCTCCGCGCTGATCTTCTGCAAAGTCGGTGCCAGCTTCCGGATCGCCGCTTCGGTGTCCTCATGGATCTCGTAGCCTAACTGCGCAGAGAAACGGATAGCACGCATGATACGCAGGGCATCCTCTCCGAAACGTTCCTCCGGATCGCCCACGCAGCGGATCATCTTCGCCTCGATATCCTGTAAGCCACCGAAGATATCGATCAGACCTTCTGTTTCATTATATGCCATGGCATTAATAGTGAAATCCCGGCGTTTTAAATCTTCTTCCAGATTCGGGGTAAAAGTGACCTCCTTGGGATGTCGGCTGTCTTCGTATTTTCCATCCACGCGGTAAGTGGTGACCTCGAAGCCCTCTTTGTCCAACATGACGGTCACTGTACCGTGCTGGATCCCGGTGTCGATGGTACGACGGAACAGCGCCTTCACCTGCTCCGGTCTCGCCGAAGTGGTAATGTCCCAGTCCTCCGGGCATCTGCCCAGGATGGAATCCCGCACACAGCCGCCTACCACGTAGGCTTCAAACCCTGCATTCTGTATAGTCTCTATGATATATTTCGCTTTTTCAGGTATTTGTATCTGAATCATATATATCCTCTTTTGCAAAAATCACACACGCTCATTGTTCTGTGATTTTTCGCTTGTTACTGCTTTGTGTCTATTGTTTGTTTCTAAGAAAGGCTATTCCTGCTCCGGTTTCATGATAAATTTATCGATAACCTCCACCAGCCCGTCCTCATCGTTAGTACCGGTGATGTAATCTGCAGCTTTCTTGACCGCCGGCTGAGCATTCCCCATTGCTACGCCGGTTCCCGCATATTCGATCATGGAGATATCGTTGTAGCCATCGCCGCAGCAGATCGCATTCTCTCTGGTCAGTCCCATGCCCTCCAGCATGTGATCGAGAGAAGTTGCTTTATTCACATCCTTGGGCATGATCTCAATGAAATAGGGCTCGGAACGGTAGATGCTTGCCACATCGATGTATTTTTCCTGCAGCTGTTTCTCCAGTTCGGGGGCAATCTCTTCCGGCGCCGTCATCAGACATTTGTTGATATCAAAATCTACATAGGATACAAAATCATCCACCACTTGAATGGGGATTCCGTTAATCCTTGCTTCTAACTGCACATATTTATCCGGCTCAAATGCAGAGATGACTCCCTCTCCCTGATAAGTGATCAGTCCGCAGCCATTCGCTTTGGCGAATTCATACAATCCGGGTACAATGGACAGGGGCAGTGTTCTCTGATAGACCACTTCTCCCGTTTTACATTCCACGATACGGGCTCCATTAAAGGACAGAAGATATCCGCCGTATTTTTTCAACTCCAGTTCCTCTTCACACTTCCGCATACCGGGCGTGGGACGTCCGGAAGCCAGGATCACCTTGTGTCCATGCTGTAAAATATTCCAGATTCCCTGTTTTGTAGCTTCTGTAATCTCTTTTTTGGAATTGGTCAGTGTTCCGTCAATGTCTAATACCAGAACCTTTTCCTGCATTTTTTTCTCCTCTAATCTAACAGTACCTGTCTCTTCTGCTTGCGCAGTGAAACAGGTACTTGTCTGTTGTCTATGTTCTGTTCCCCGGCAAGCCTTACTGTGCCTGTGTTACGGTCTCTTCGGTAGCAGCGGTCTGCTCCTCGGTGATCTCCTGAGTCTCTGCTGTTGCAGTCTCAGCGGCTGCGGATTCCTCTGCCTGCACCTTCAGGTAATTCAGCTTACCCTTGGGATCCTCTACTGTTACATCTGCAGTAATATCCTGCATATGCTGACTCATTGTATCGGATACCAGCGTATTCTTGATGTTGATCTTCCACTCGGGCTGATCCTGTCCGATGTAGTAAAGTACATAGGTGGTGTCACTGACAGTGATGACTACGGTATCTCCTGCCTGACGGCTGCTGTCGAAGATCCAGTTGCTCAACTCCTCGGTCATACCGGTCTTGATCACCTGCTCGAACAGACCGCCGTTCTCTACTGCGGAAGTATCCTGTGTATACTTCTTGCACAATTCTGCGAAGCTGTCCTCGGTAGCTGCACCGTTCTTCCACTCCTCCAGGATCTCTTCACCGGTCTTATCCTCGGTGGGAATGATCACACGTACATCTGCGGAAGGAGTCTCATCCAGATATCTCTTCTCAAATGCCACGGCATAGTAGCAATGGCTGTTGTCGTTGGTAATGACGGTGGTGTCTCCTGCCTTTCTGGCATCATCAAACAGCCAGTCGGAGATCAGGTAGTTCACGGAAGACTTCTTCTCATTCTCATGTGCTTCTCCGTCTTTTGCCACGGTCTGCTCTGCATCGTCAGCCAATACCTTGGCATCTTCCATGGCCTTGGCGATCTCAGCATCGGAAGGCTGGTAAGCAGTGTCCTGTGTGGTGTCAGTAGCTGCGGTTCCATCGGTGGTGCCTGTGGTATCGGCAGCAGTCTCCTCTACGGGATCGGCCAGTTCGGTAGGCTCGGTGGGCAGATCAGCTTCGATCGTGGTCAGGCGGTAGTCTACGGAATCGTAGGTTGCCTTATTTTCCTCATAATAGCTCTGGATCTCATCATCACTGGGAGCATTGTCCTCCTGCAGCTTCTGATAATAAGCGTTCATTACCATGTCGTTCTTCACATATTCTTCGATACGGCCCATGGTTGCATAGCTTCCGTAGATGGAACGTACATATTCCTTATCAGATACGCCTGCGGCTGCAGCGGAGGTTTTGATGGTCTCCTTGAAAGTATTGTACTCATCCGTGGTATCGTAGGTAAAGCCGGCTGCTTTGGCTTCTGCCATCAGCGCCTTATTCTGCTTCAGGCTCTCTACAGCATTCTGCTCAAAATAGTCCTTCCAGGTCAGAGTCTCGGAATACATCTGGGTGGACAGATCCTTGCTGGTATCCAGTCCGAAATAGCTTAAATAACTTCCGTACTGTGTAATGTAGTTGTTCTTGGAGGTGTTGTAGACATAATCAAATTCTACCTTATTCACCTCTTCCCCATTGATCACTACATAAGTCTCATGGGTTGCCAGATAGGTCCGGATCGGGAAAGATGCCACCAGGCATACCAGAGCAACGAGGAATACGATCCCGACTGCCGTGCTGATGCGCTCTTCTTTTTTCTCCTTTTCCTTGTCTTCTTTACGCTTCTGTACCTTACGGTCATATTTGGTCATGACCTTCTGTTCTGTTTGTTCTTTTTGTTCCTTATTTTCTGTAACTTTTTCATTCTTAGACATCGCTTACATGTCTCCTTCCTGGTGTCTTAAGTCCAATGACTCCTTATTTTACCGTATTTTAGCGGAAAAAGAAAGCTATTTCACATATTTTTCAAGTTTTTCCACGATATTTTTCACACATCCGGGCTCAAAAGGACTGTCCAGTCCGACTTCTTTGATCATATTAGTGTAAAAATCGCTGGCGGACAGCCTGCACAGCTTCAGATAGCTCTTCCACGCCTCTGTAAAATCGGCATCCATCTTCACCTTGTACTGTAGTGCGCAGGTCTGTGCCAGGCAGTAATCGATATAATACAGCGGGTAGTCGTAAATGTGCAGCTGCTTCTGCCAGAAGCCTCCCTGTCCGAAGAAAGGATCTCCCTCGTAATCCAGGTGGGGCTTGTACTCCCGCTCCAGACGGCTCCATGCCTGCTTTCTCTCGGCCGGGGTCAGCTCCGGGTGCTCATAGACGATATGCTGGAACTCATCCACCATACAGCCGTAAGGGATAAACGCAGCCGCATCCTCCAGATGCATCTCCACATAATCCTGCGCTCTGTCGCCGAAGAACAGGTTCATCCACTTTTCCGTAAAAAATTCCATGGACATGGAATGGATCTCTGCAGTCTCCATGCCGATATCCGCATGCTCTCTGATAGGATCCTGTGCAGCGAGATACCCCTGGAACGCATGACCGCACTCATGAGTGATGACGTCCACATCACCGCTGGTACCGTTGAAATTGGCGAAGATAAACGGTGCATGGTAGAGGGGCAGATAGGTCATGTAACCGCCTGCCTTCTTCGTCTTGCGTCCCAGGACATCAAATAACTGGTTCTCCATCATGAAATCAAAAAATTCCGCAGTCTCCGGGGACAGCTCACGGTACATCTTCTGTCCGGCTGCCATGATCTCTTCGGGGGTTCCGGTGGGCGCCGGGTTGCCGTCCTTAAAATATACCTGCTCGTCGATATAGCTGAGCTTCTCCAGACCCAGACGCTGTCTTCTGCGGTCATGCAGTTTCTCTGCGAAGGGTACGAAATACTCCTTAATCTGCCTGCGGAAAGCCTCTACCTCGTCCTTGCCGTAGCAGTTGCGGTTCATCCGGTAATATCCCAGCTCCAGGTAATTTTCATAGCCCATTGCCCTTGCCTGCGCGGTACGGTTTTTCACCAGTTTGTCGTAAATGCTGTCCAGTTTTTCCTCATTTTCCAGGAAAAATGCACTCATCTTCTCCCATGCCTGTCTGCGGACATTGCGGTCGGAATTCACCAGATAGGGCCGTAACAGGGACAGGTTCAGTTCCTTGCCATCGAAGTCAATCTTCGCACCGGCGATGAGCTTATCATACTCCATCGTCAGGGAATTCTCCTCCTGCATCAGCGGAATCAGTGCCTCGCTCATGGACTTCTGTGCCAACTCCATATTCTTGAACGCTACCGGACCGATCTTCTCCTCCAGATATGCTCTGTAGGGGGATTCATATAATTTCGTCTGATAAGCCAGCACCAGATTACTGAATACCGGTCCCTGTTCATCGTAGTATTTGTGCTCCTCCTCATAGAATTTGTCTGAGGTGTCGATGTCGAAGCGGATATTCGCGATCGTCATCAGGGTCATGACACGATCCGTCAGCGCATAATACTTTTTATGCACCTCGAACTGTTCCTCCCCGCTCTTCGCCGCCTCCAGCTCCCGGATCAGTTTTCCCATCTCTTCCTGCACTTTGGCAAAATCTATTCTCTCGTAAGGCATATCCTGAAATCTCATAATTATAGTAACCCTCTCTTTCTGTGTACTTAGGAACCTATACTGCTTATCTTACCCCAAAATGCCGGGAAAGTAAAACTTTAGAAGCGTTCTGTAACATTTTTCTTTTGTTTTAACAGTATAATTGTAACATTTTTCTGCTTGTCATTATAAGGACCTTGTGATATGGTGGTATTGGAAGTAATTTTTCTTCTTTCAAAAATTCTTATAGATCCGTCAGTGGTCAAAGTTTTCCCTTATTATTTATTTTATATGGAAAATATTTGTTTTTTTGTGTCGTTTTATTTTTACATTTATTTTGCAACAGAAAGGAGATTTATGGAGTTAAAACAAAATAATATGACCAGCAACTATTTTTCGGAGGAGTATTTAATGAATACTGTGTCGAGATTCTGGAAAAAATTTGTTGCGGAAGAAATTTCATATGGAAATGCGGTAGCGGCTGCGCCGGGGAATGTGGCTGTGGCAATACCTGCTTCCGGAAAGCGAAATTATAAGGATCTGGTGTTCCGGAAAATATTTCATGACAAGGAGAAGCTGCTCTCGCTGTACAATGCGCTGAATCACTCGCATTATGAAGATCCGGAGCTACTGCATATTACAACTTTGGAAAATGCGGTTTACCTAAGCTTACAGAACGACCTGTCATTTGTGGTGGATTTTGATCTATGGTTTTTTGAGCACCAGTCCACCTTGAATCCCAATATGCCGTATCGCTTTTTGCTGTATCTGGCAAGTGAATATTCAAAGATGAGCACAGATGACCTGCTTTATTCCAACAAGTTACAGATGCTGGATACTCCACATTTTGTAGTGTTTTATAACGGAACGGATCCTCTCCCGGAATACAGCACCCTGAAGCTGTCCAGTGCCTACCGGAATAAGGAAGAGACTCCTCAGCTTGAATTACAGGTACAGATAATCAATATCAATCTCGGGTTCAACGTCGAACTGATGGATGCCTGCCAGATTTTAAAGGAGTATGCTCAGTTCGTTGCAGAAGTCCGCAAGCAGGCAAAAGTGTATCCAAATCGACAGGCCATCGTTCAGGCAGTGGATGTGTGTATTAAGAAAGATATTTTGAAGGAATTTTTGCTTGAGAATAAGAAGGAGGTTATTGATATGGTGTTTTTCGAATATGATGCTGAGGCGGAAAAGAGGGTCATTTATAAGGATGGACGAGCAGAGGAAATTGTTCGTTTATGTAAAAAATTTCATGTATCAAAGGAAGATACCATCCGGGAGTTAGAAACCGAGCTTTCTATTTCTACACAGGCAGCCCTAGATTACTATGATAATTTTTCGAAAGAATTGGAAAGGAAATCTTTGGATGATCAAAGGGTCTTATAAAAACCCAAAAAGGGCAGCCCGTCATGGACTGCCCTTTGGTTCTTACATAACTCTTACAGATATGGTTCGTTCCTCTGAGGAAACAACCTGATCTCAGCTTAAGCTTACTGTAACAGAGACAGTACGCCCTGGTTAGACTGGTTAGCCTGAGCCAGCATAGCCTGACCTGCCTGGGACAGGATGTTGTTGTTGGAGTACTTAACCATCTCAGTAGCCATATCGGTATCACGAATCTGGCTCTCTGCGCTGGTGGTATTCTCTACAACGTTATCCAGGTTGTTAACGGTGTGCTCCAGACGGTTCTGAACGGCACCCAGTGCGGAACGCTGAGTAGATACCTTCTGGATAGCCTGAGCGATTGTATCTATAGCCTTATCAGCATTGGTGCTATCTTTTCCATCAACCAGCAGCTTACCATCTTCATTTACCAGTCCAAGGCTCTTTGAACTCATGGATTCAATGCTCATCTCAATCTTATTATCGTTAGATGAATCAGCTCCTACATGTAAACTTACATTTAATGCATCAGGTACATATGCATTATCATAAGCTTTCAATTTTGTAACAGTATTCCCTGTTGTAGCATCCTGCTCAGCCTTAATTGTAACTTTTACCTCGTCTCCTACTTTTAATCCCGAAGCCTTTAATTTATCAGCTGTAACCTTATCAGCTGCTGCATCTATGGATAATCCAGCCTGTAAATCCTTCTGCTCTGCCTGATTCCATTTCAATTGAATTTCCATTGTACCAGGATTTGCAGCTGCTGCTCCAGCCGTAATATTAACACCCATTTCTTTAAGCTGTGCTTGTGTCAGAGTAGCCTTGGTTGTGCCATCATCCTTAACCTCATACAGATCTAACAACTTACCAGCATCTGCCTTCTGTGTGATGGTAATTGCACCATTTGTAGCATTATTTAATGCATCCAGTACACTTCCACTTAAATCGCCGATTAAAGCTCCGCCTTTATTAGCCTTCACTTCTGCTGTTACTTTACCAAGAACAACGTCTCCTGCTACCAATTCAGAACCTGCTGCAGCATTTAATTTCACGTCAGCTAATTTACTATCAACCGTCTGATCTGCGGCTGTTGCAGAAACAGTACCTCTTGCATTACCCTGTAACAGATAAGTTTCATTAAACTTAGTCGTAGTGGACACACGATCAATTTCTGTTACCAACTGATCAATTTCATTCTGGATATAGCTTCTGTCATCTTCACTGTTAGTGCCGTTAGAAGCCTTAACTGCCAGTTCGTTCATTCTCTGCAGCATATCATGTACTTCGGTCAGGGCACCTTCAGCGGTCTGTACTGCACTGATACCATCCTGTGCGTTCAGGGAAGCCTGTGTCAGACCTCTGATCTGCTTTCTCATCTTCTCACTGATGGACAGGCCTGCTGCGTCATCAGCTGCACGGTTGATCTTGTAACCGGAAGACAGTTTCTCGGTGGACTTTGCCTGAGAAGCGGTGGTTAAGCCTAACATTCTGTTAGAGTTCATAGCTGTAAGATTGTGTTGTACTACCATAATAATTTACCTCCTTGTATTACTGCCCAATTCCTTTTGCGGCAGTGTGCGTATCTGTATTGTTATTGAGAAATCCTTTTCTCCCAGATACTTGTTTTTAGTTTTTATAGTAACCGGAGTAGGAGCTTCCCTGTCGGGCCCTGACAGAGCCGCTCTTCCTCCGGTTATTACCGTATGAAATTATTTGTCCGCATTTCCCTTTGTGATGATCACGTTGGATTTTTTGCGGTACTTCTCCGGGTGCTCTTCTTCCGCATAATATTTAGGAAGCTTCGCTCTCTCCTCCGGATCTGTGATCTGGTTTTCTAATACCGTGCTCCGCACGATGTTCACCTCTTTCGGTGCATCGATCATGATGCGGAGATGATTCTTGGTTCCTCCCAAGAACACGATCTTGATATTATCATTGATCATCAGGTATTCTTCCGGACTAACGGTCAGACGCAGCATAATTGATAACCTCCCTGTTTTTATTCAGCCTTCCTTGCCTGCTGGTTCTCACTGATGCAACATTTTATTATGGAATGTTGCATTTTCCTTATTCATTAATACTTTCAAGGAGGCTATTATGAGCACGACACAACCTATCCGCAGTAAACAACTTTTACATGATTTCAAAGATTACTACCTTATCAAACAGCCTAACTTCCGGAATTACACTCTCATCCTGATCGGTCTGAACACTGCTCTCCGTATCAACGACATTCTTCATCTCTCCTGGGGAAATGTCTATTGCTCGGAATGCAGCCGCTTTTACACCCATCTTCTGATCACAGAAAAGAAAACAGGAAAAGAGACCCGAATCCTGCTCAACAGAGAACTTCAGAAAACATTACAGTCCTACCGGACAACACAGTCTTTCGTAACCGACACAGACTACCTCTTCCCCAGCCCCAGAAAAGCTGATTCCCCACTCTCCCGATATCAGGCCTACCGCATTGTCCGCAAAGCTGCCGAAGCCGTCGGGATCGAAGATGTGATCCGGTGTCACTCCCTGCGGAAGACCTTCGGCTACCATGCATGGAAAATGGGAACTCCGCCCGCATTGCTGATGGAGATTTACAATCATTCTTCTTTTCAGATCACAAAACATTATCTGGGAATTGAACAGGATGACAAAGATGCCGTATTCCGCGATATACAGCTATGATATGTGTTGCGCAAAAACATTATAGTGATATATATAGTTCGGAATAGCGATTTTTATAAAAAAGACTAAAGTTTTCCAATGGTCAGCCGAAATATGTAGTGCAAGATAAAATGCAACATTCCATAATAGAATGTTGCATTTTCTATTTTAATCTATTCATTTCTGTGGTATTCTTTTTAAAGACTGCATATCGCTATTTTTCGACAAATACTTTCCTTTTTTGAAACATATACAGTCAGAATCAGGAGTACACATGAAAAGCTTTATATGTCAAATGTTCTATAAGCAGCGGGCGGCATTCGAACAAAGCTGCGCTTCCAGGGGTAAAGAATATCCTCTTCCGGAAGATGTTTTCCTACAATCGGATATTTTCTATGACGAGAAGCATGTTCCGGCACATCGTCTGGATGTCTACCGTCCCAGGGGACGGGACGGAGAGATTCTCCCGGTCATCGTCAACGTACATGGCGGAGGCCTCCTCATGGGGAACAAGGAGTTCAATCGTCCCTTTTGTGCCTCCCTTTGTGAGGCGGGGTATCTGGTATTCAGCATGGAGTACCGGCTGATACCGGACTGTCTTTTCTATGACCAGTTGGCTGATCTGCATCTGGCACTGGATTTTATCCGGGATCATCTGACGGAATATGGCGGTGACATTTCCCACATATATGCCTGCGGCGACAGCGGCGGTGCCTGTCTGCTGACTTATGGAATCGCCATGCAGCGAAGCACTGCACTGGCACAGGCTGCCGGAGTAACCCCTTCTGACCTGCCAGTCCGGGCACTTGGCCTGGTCAGCGGTATGTTCTATACGAACCACCTGGATCAGATCGGACTTTTCCTCCCCAGATATCTCTACGGCCGGCATTATAAAAAAAGTGCTTTTGCCCCCTATGTATCTCCGGAGCACCCGGACATCGTGACCAGCCTGCCACCCAGTCTCCTGATCACCAGTGACAACGATAATCTTCAGAGTTATACTCTGAATTTTGAAAAGGCTCTGCGCAGACATCAGATGCCCCATAAACTGATCAACTACCCGAAGGATCCCCGCCTGACCCATGCGTTCAGCGCTTTTTACCCGGAGCTTCCGGAAAGCAGGGAAGTGATCCACCATTTGATTCATTTTTTTGAACATACCGGAGAGGACTGTAAAGGAGGATATGTATCATGACATACGACGAGAATGTTTTCAAAGAAAAAGCTAATCGGAAAGCCCGTAAGATCTGGATCGTTTTTGCTGTTTTACTGAGTGCCAACTATGGCTCCGATACATCCGGGGGATTATATCCCACCACTTCTTACCTTATTTTTCTGGCATTGTGCTGGCTGCCTCTGATCTTTGGCGAAGTGCTGTTACGTGTAAAGGGCTGGGCAACGGAGCTCTACCGCTACGATCTGGTCATCGGTTACGGTATCTTCTACACTTTTGTCATCTGTACTACAGCTTCCCCGATCGCTTTCACTTATATCCTGCCGGTGACGAGCCTGCTGGTACTGTATAAGAACCGGAAATTCATGATCAACTGCGGTATCGCCAATGCCCTGATCATCGTCGGTGCAGCCGTCTATCGCTATATGCTGGGCTTCAACAGTGCTTCCGATATGAAGAATTACCAGTTACAGCTGTCCTGTATCGTCCTGTGCTACATCTGTTATGTCATGTCCATCCGTCATCTGAACGAATCCGACGGTGCCATGACCGACAGCATCAAGGCTGACCTGCACAGAGTCGTAACCACTGTAGAGCAGGTTAAGTCTTCGAGTAATATCATTCTCGATGGCATCACAGTCGTAAGAGAGCTGGCTTCCGAGAATAAGCACGGCTCCGATATCGTCATGCTGGGGATGGATGAGCTGACTGACAACAACAATATGCTGCAGGATCGTACCACCTCATCCACACAGATGACCTCCGATATCCGCGCCCAGGTAGAAAATGTGGTAGCTCTGATCGGAGAAATGATCACGCTCGTCGAAAAAACGCAATCCCATTCCGGCGTCAGCGCAGAAGACCTGAAGAGTCTGGTGAATACCGCTGCTACCATGTCACAGCTGTCTACTGAGCTGGAAAATGTTCTGGAGAATTTCCGTCAGGAATTCGAAATGGTAAAACAGGAGACCGGCACCATAGAGAAGATCACGAATCAGACAAATCTGCTGGCATTAAATGCTTCCATCGAAGCTGCCAGAGCCGGAGAAGCCGGCAAGGGCTTCGCTGTTGTGGCAGATCAGATCCGTACCTTAAGCACCGAGACCCACGCTTCCTCTGATCAGATCAGGGATGCTCTCTCCCGACTGGATGCTACCTCTGCGAAGATGACCTCTTCCATTGAAGAGACATTAAAGCTGATCCAGATCACTCTGGAAAAAGTAACGCAGACCGGAGATAACGTAAATCAGATTGCTTCTGATTCCGTGCAGCTGGGCAATCACATTCAGGTTGTAGATAATGCCATTAAAGAAGTAGAGAACTCCAACACCCAGCTGGTATCCAACATGGAACAGGTATCTAACATCGTGGATACCATCACAACCTGTATCACGCATTCCAGCCGGACCAGTGAACGGATGCTCAGTAAGTATCAGGAAACAGCAGATAATATCAATACCATCGAAGATGTCATGGAGAACATGATGTGTGATCTGGGTATCGGTGGTTTCATGGGTATTGAAGACGTCAAGCCCGGCATGAAGATCGACTTACAGTTAGCTGATCAGACGGATGACAAATATCTTGGGGAACTGATCGAGCAGATCCCGGAAGGACTGCTGGTATCCTGTCAGAAGAAGCTGACGATTAACGGGTCTGCTTCCTGTATGCTGCAGATCACCGCAGGTAATATCCTGTACTGTTGGGACAAAGCCACCATTTCTCCTGCTCCTGAAAGTGGTGAACATGCTTTCAGGATTACCATTACTACCAGACCCAGGATCAACAATAGACGCAAATACCCTCGTATGGATCTGAATAATACCTGTACTATTAAGTTCAAAAATTCCGATACGGAATATGCGGCTACCATGGAAAATATTAGTGCCAATGGATTCGCTTTCCTGGCTACAGACAAGATATTCACCCAAAGCAAAAATGCAGAAGTCATTATCACGATCCATGATTTTGCTCTGCCGAATCATAATGAGCTGGAAGGTCGCATCATCCGCTGTTCCGACGATAACGGTCTGTATATCGTCGGATGCCAGATGCCGGAAGATAATTTCTATATCCTGGAATATGTAGAAAATAACTTAAATAAATAGAATTCCTGTATAAAACCAAGGCACCAAAAATGCCCATTCATATTCAAATGAATGGGCATTTTTAATGTTGTTCTTTACGGTTTCAGGAGCCGGGCGATCAGCCCTTCGACCTCCTGGAGCTGTTCTTTTGTGCTCTCTTTGTGGCTTTCCTTGCGGTATTTTGACGGGGACATGCCCTTCATGGCATGGAACGCCTTGGTAAATACCAGCGCATCACTATACCCACAGGACAGGGCAATGCTCTCGATAGGATAATTCGTAGATTCCAGCAGCTCTCTCGCCTTGGTGATACGGAAGGTGGTGAGGAACTGCTGAGGCGACATTCCCAGATAATTCTGGAACAATGTATATAAATAACTGCGGTTGATACACACATAATCCGCCACATCCGTGACCTTGATCGGGTTACAGTAGTTACTCTGGATAAAAGATACCGCCTTTTTCACATACTGGTTCCCCTTATCCTCTTCCTCTCTGGCTACCACACCGGCGCTGTCTGCGATCACAGACAGGAATACTCCCAGCAGTCCGTTCCGGCGCAGATCATCCGCGATTCCAAAGGTATTGTGTTCCATCATATCACGGACAATCGAATACAGCTCCTCTGATTTATCACAGGAAAAAATAGGATGCCTGTCTGACAGTCCCATGCTATGTAAATACTCTTCCGCGCGGCTCCCGGCAAATCCGACCCACAGATAACTCCAGGGATCCTTCGCATCCGCCTGATAGAAAGCCAGCTCGTTGGGCTGGATCAGAAATCCGTACCCTGCCTCCAGCCGGTATTCCTTGTCATGGAACCGGAAATGCCCCTTGCCGCTTAAGACATAGTGGATCAGGTAGTGCGGTTTGGATGCCGGTCCGAAGCTGTGCAGTGCTTCCGTCTGGGAACAACCGCAGCAGTTCACATACAGGCTTCCTGTTTTGTCATTGATAAAGTCCAGCTTAAATGCTTTTTCCATGGCAATTCCTATCCTTTCCCATCGGTCAATTCACTATAATCCCGCCGTCCTCATCAAACGCCACACAAAAAGCACTGCTGTATTCGTTCATACGCTGCAGGATCCTCTGCTTATCCTCCCCCGTTGCCGGCGTCGGTCGGAAATCATTCCTTGTTTTGACAGAGCTTACCATACAGGGAATGATCCGGGCGTTCTGATCCTCCACCTTTTCCCCGTTCTCAAAAGTAAAGGTCTGCTGGAAGATCATGGTGTCCTTGTCCTCCGGATTCCGGTTGGCTCCGAAGCAGAAATTGGCCAGACTGTAGATAATATATCTGCCCTTGTATTCCTCGATTCCCTGCAGGACATGGGGATGATGACCGATGACCAGATCCACACCCCAGTCAATGCATTTCCTGCCAAGCTGCTGCTGATAATTTTCCGGATAATTGTCTTTTTCGATACCCCAGTGACAACAGGCGAGGATCAGATCCACGTTCTGTTCCCGCAAGACCTCGATATTATTCTGAATCAGTTTCTCCGCCTGTGCGCCCCATTCCACTTCATTGACGGAGATAATGCCGATCTTCAGATTCCGCTCTCCGCCGTGGGCTGCCGCACTGTCCGGGATCTCATAGATGCCTACATTTTTATCATAGGCATAGACAATACCCTCCTGCTCCAATGCCGCCACTGTATCCCGGCTGCCCTGTTCTCCGTAGTCCAGTCGATGATTGTTCGCAAAGCTGACGGCTTCGATATCCCCCAAGGTCAGTAGATGGGCATACGCCGGATCTCCCTTGATGCAGTAGGTCTGCCCCTCCCGCATCTGCTCCGATGTGGTCAACGGCCCTTCGAGATTCACGATGGTCATATCATCCGCCTCGAAAATATCTCTCACATTCTCGAAAAAATATCCCTCATCCTCCGCCTGATCGTACACCTGGCGGAATGAATAGCTGTAATCCTGTTCCTGATGATTGCCCAAAGTTACATCCCCTGCCGCGGAGATCGTGATCGTGCAGCGTTCCCCCGCCAAAATATCCGAAGCCCCGGACTGTCCTGATTCCGGCAATGCAGTATTGTCACCGCCCGTCCCACCTGGCAGAACGATCTCTCCGATATTATCCCCGGGCTGATCGTCCTGCGGTCCGGTATGGTAACCGCCGATCGGCTGCGCCAGTTCTTCCACCCCGGGAATACAGACCTGCTGTGTCAGATCATCCCCGCAGCCGCTAAGCGCTATTACACTGACCGCACAAACCAGTGCCACAAACCGCTTTTTCCTCTGCCCCATAAACACTCTCCCTCTGTTACAAAGAAATCCCTTAGCCCTCTCCTAAATCGATCTTAATTTTCAGAAGCCGCTGTCGCAGTGCTGTCTCCCGTTCCATACAGATTCTCCTGCAGGAATTTCTTATTTGCCTCGAAATCCACCTCCAGCACGGACATTTCACGATGGGTCGCATCCTTATACGTGCCTTCAATGGGAATACTGTTCTGTATAATATCGTATGTCAGAATCTTCGGTGCCATGAGGCTTAACCGGTAACACTCCGCCTGGGTCAGGTTCGTGGTCAGATTCGGCATCAGACCGTCGATCAGTCCCTTCGGATTCGTGAGTACACCCTTAGGCAGCTTATGAATGACCTCTGTCAGCACTTTTCTCTGTCGCTCGGTTCTGCCGAAATCCGTACCGATATAACGGTTTCTGCAATATGCCAGCGCCTGAGGACCGTTCAGATGCACCATACCTCCGGACAGGTCATCGAAATAGTCCGTTCCCTCCGGTCTGCCCAGCAGGATATTATATTCTACCAGGTAGCCGTTCACGTACTCCACTTCCTTGCCGGTCAGCTCCAGATCCACGCCGCCCACGGCATCTACCAGATTTGCAAATGCCTCAAAATTCACCAGCACATAGCGGCTGATATGAATGTCAAAATTCTTCTCGATGGTCTGCATCAGCAGCTCCGCGCCGCCGTAGGAATATGCCGCATTCAGACGATTATCCTTATGTCCCGGTATCTCTACATACATGTCACGGAGCAGAGAGGTCATATATATCTTTTTCGTCTTGTTGCTGATAGACAGCAGGATCATGGCATCGGATCTGCCATCCTCCCCGTTCTCGCGGGAGTCGTTACCGATCAGGAGAATATTTGTAACTCCTTCTTCCTTCATGGGAGAACTTGCCACAGATTCGATCTCTTCATAATTCATCTCCGCATAGACCTTCCCCACCAGGACGTACAGCCCTGCTGCCAGAAATACCAGGATCAGCGCCACTGCGATCAGGAAGCGCTTGAAGCCGGATTTTTTCTTTTTTCTGCCGCTCCCGGCTTCCTTTTTGTTTCCTTTTCTGCTCTTCTTATCCGTTTTCGTGTCTATCTCCTCACGCTTCCCTGATTTTTTTCCGGAGCGTTTTTTGTCTCTGTGATCTTCGTAGTCCTCGTATTCGTCCGCATAGTCCTCCCTTCTGCTACGCCGAGGTCTATCGGATGCCACCTGTCTGCGACGATCTGCATTACTGTTACTACGGCCACCACTATTACGATTCGCTGAAGTCTTACGCGTCGTCTCTCTGCGAGCCGCCTGTCTCTTACGATACGCGGGATCATCCCAATCCTCCGCGTAATCATCCGCTCTTGCTCGTCTTCCGGATCCGATCACATCCAGTTCCTCCTCATCCTCGTCATTCTCAGTCATGTCAAACATCTGTGGAGCCGGACGCTCTGCTGTCTGCCTTCCGGTCCCGGACTTCCCACTGCCGGAGCCGGACGTCTGCATTTCCTGCATCTCCTGCTGTAAAAAGGCTTCCAGCCCTTTCTGTATATCTTCCATCTCCTGAATGGAATCTCGTTCTCTGTCACTCATATTGTACCTCATTTCCACATACCGGCACCGGTACGTTCCTTAAGCCTCTTTCCTATTTGTCTCCTAGAATACCACACTCCTTTGTATTTGTCGCGGCAGAAATCCTTAATATTTGCTTAAATGTTGTCCGGCATTTTTTAAGACACACTTTCTATGGCAATAAAAAGAAACTGTCTACGGCATCCACAAGATTTTCTCTTGTACATTTTCCACAGACAGTCTCTGCATTTTTGTTATCTTATATCATTCTATTTATGAGCGATTCTCGCATCTATGTAATTCTTCAGAGATTCCACAGTCTCCTCCACACCCAGCCTGCTGCTGTTGATGGACAGATCGTAGTTCCGGGAGTCGCCCCATTTTACCTTACAATGGCTGTTGTGGTAAGATTTTCTGCGACGATCCTTCTCGATCATGCGCTCCTCCGCATGTCTCGCATCCAGCTCATAGATCTGCATAATACGCTCGATCTTGGCTTCTTTGTCTCCTAATACGAAGATGGAGATCAGATTCGGATTGTCCTTCAACACGATCTCAGAACAGCGTCCTACGATCACAAAGGATTCTCCTGCCTCTGCCTTTTTCTTGATATAGTCGAACTGCATTCTCGCCACATTATCTGCCGGAGAGCTGTTCATTCCCATCACGCTTCTGTACAGGAATTTGTTACGTCTCTTTTCATCGAACTCTGCCAGCTCCTTGCTGCTCACATTCATGCTTGCAGCCACCTCGTCTAACAGGTTATGATCGTACATTGGCAGCTTGTAATATTCTGCCAGTTTCTGCGCGATCTCATGTCCGCCGCTGCCGTACTCACGGCTGACGGAGATAATCAGTTGTTCACTCATGGGTCTGCCCTCCTTATAGTCTTACAGATATCTCGCATAGATCATTACCATGGAGATTACTATTACTATTATAGTCGCAGGAGCCATAACTTTGCAATATTTTCCCCACTTGATCATATGACCTGCCTTTGCTGCGGTAGCGATACCCACGACATTCGCAGATGCACCGATGGGAGTTGCGCTTCCGCCGATATCGGTTCCCATGGCAAGCGCCCATGCCAGGATAGACAGCTCTACACCCTGGGTCGCGGACAGACTGCTGATGATAGGGATCATCGTCGCCGCAAAAGGAATATTATCCACGAACGCGCTGGCAATTGCGGAGATCCACAAAATAATCGCGATCATCAGCATCAGATTACCGTTACTGATGTCACCGATGAAGTTCGCCATAACTTTCAGAATACCTGTCTGCTCCAGACCGCCTACCACCATGAACAATCCGATGAAGAACAGCAGCGTCTTATAGTCGATCTGCTTGATCAGCTTCAGGGCATCTCTGCCTGCGGCGATCAGCGTCACGATAGTGATAAACACACCAATGCAGGATACGGTCAGACCGGTCTGTGCATGGGTTACCAGCAATGCTACCGCACACAGGAAAATAACGGTGCTGATGATAAAGCCCTTTTTATCGGTAATCGCCTCGGAAGGATCCGGGTAAGTCTGATTGCTGCCGGCTGCTGCCGCCTCGCTGGCACGCAGCTCCTTGTGGAATACCAGGTAAAAATACAATACAACTACGACCAGGGAAATACCTGCGATCAGACCGGTATTGGTCAGGAAATCCGTGAAGGAATATCCCAGGGAAGTACCGATGATGATGTTGGGGGGATCTCCACACATGGTAGCGGATCCGCCCAGATTCGCACAGAATACCTCTGCCAGGATCATAGGCACCGGATTGAATTTCAACAGCTGTGACAGTTCAATCGTGACTGCTGCCAGGAACAGAATTACGGTGATGCTGTCAATGAACATTGCCAGAATACCGGATAATACCATAAAAGTCACGAACAGCGGCACTACCTTATACTTAACCATCTTGGCAAGGCGCATGCAGAGCCAGCGGAAAAATCCGACTCTCGCCATTCCCTCTACCATGATCATCATTCCCGCTACGAATACGATCGTCTCCCAGTTAATGCCGCTGGAAGTCTCCGCGGACTGTCCCGCCGTATACCAGAAATGACTTGTAAAAAAGCTGCCTAAATTCAAGGTCTCCCACACTGCACCCATACTGTGCATTCCCAGTCCGAATACCAGCACCAGCGTCAGCAGACCGCAGCCCAGTGTAATAACGTGTCTCTCCCATACTTCCAGAACGATCAGGACAAACATCGCTATAAATATAACTACTGCAAGTATCTGTGCTATCACTTTTCCTGCCTCCTCGTTAGTTTTTCTTATAAACGTACAAGAGTAGATTGTATCTGAAAAAGCAGGGGAAGTCAATCATTCTTTGGGAGGCTATGCATAAATATTCCGTTAAAGTTTTCCGGATCATTCATTCCGGAAGCTTTCGATATCGTTCTTACCCACATAGCGTAAGAACATGCGGCGCATGTCGATACCGCTCTCTCCGAAATATAATTTCATGTATTTCTCACCGTCCTGACGAATGGGCAGTGTTACAACACGTTCCATGGTCTGACCTTCCGTGCCGTTAAGGGTCACGGTCTGTTGTAATGTATTGTTCAGGAACACGGAGATCGGCAGCTGCGCCAGTTCTCCTAACGCAGAACTCATCCGGAATACCAACTCATATCGTCCAATCCTGGAGAAATGCAACTGGTATACCGCACTTGTGCCCTTCTTCGTGGACAGCTTCTCCAACGGAAGATCTATGTCCTCTAAAAGCTTCGGTTCCGGCAGCTCCAGACGCGCCAGCACCTGTCCGCTGTCTCCTGCGCCCTCGGTGCTTATCGGATTGTGAAGCTCCGTGCATTCCTCTTCCTCTCTGTCCAGAAGCCGTTCCATAGCAACGGAACGTAACAGGAAACCACAGATATTTGCCGCATTCCGCGTAAGCTGTGCTCTGGTGAGCCTTCCGTCTGACAAGCCTTCCGCGGTATTGTCCCCCGCAGAATTGGATGCCGCATCCGCTACGACCATATAGATATCGTTCTGTGCCCGCACCATGGGAATGGTCTGTCTGCCGGAGCCGGGCTCACCCTCCTCGTTGATCTTCGCCCACCAGTCGGTCATCACAATGCCCTGATATCCCCATTCCTTACGGAGAATCGTCGTCAGGAGATCATAATTGCCCGCTGTCCACAATCCGTTCACCGGACCGTAAGTGGACATGATACTATAAGCGCCGCCCTGTTTCACAGCGATCTCAAAGCCCCTCAGATAAATCTCCCGCAGTGCTCTCTCGGATACAATGCTGTTGGCATCATGACGCTTGAATTCCTGATTGTTACATGCAAAATGCTTGATGGTGCCGGTGACACCGTATTTTCCCATACCGGTCAGCTGTGCTGCTGCCATGATACCGGTGAGATACGGGTCTTCCGAAAAATACTCAAAGTTACGACCGTTCAATGGATTCCTGTGGATATTGATGCCGGGTCCTAAGAGGGTGTCGATCTTGTTCTTCCGAAGCTCCATGCCCTCCAGCTCATACAACTCCTCCACCAGCTCCGGATCAAAGGTGCAGGCGAGCAATGTGCCGTTAGGCAGGGCATATGCCATGGTGCCGCAGTCCATACGGATACCGGAGGGTCCATCCGAACAACAGGCTATGGGAATTCCAAATCTCTTCAGTCCTTCTGTCACTCCACCGAAGGCTGCTGCCGTGCCCGGAGTCACTTTCGGGGAACACATGCCCTCTCCGCGGGTCATACAGATCAGATCTTCGTCCGACAGTTGTGTCAGAAACTGTTCTAACGTAATTTTTCCATCCTGCACATCCGACAGCTTCCAGCCCTGGTCCCCCTCATATTTACTCTGTGTCGGTCTCTCTGCCCGAATGCGCTCCGCCAGGTCTACGGTACGTAAGGGAACATCCTCCCAATTGGCGATCGCGTGGTCATTCTCAGCGAAAAAGTACGGTCTTAAGCGCTTAAATGCCTGCATGGGTGCCATTGCTTCCGTCACCGTCCGCACTACCTGAAGCTCTGTCAGTGTTGCCTTGCCAGCCTCTGCCGCGCTTCGCACATCGGTTCCGGCATAAAAAATATAGTCTCCCTCTTCCAGTACATAGCAGGATTTATGTCCGGTGACACCACTGTCATCATAGGAAGCATACTCCGTCAGCTCTGTTTTCAGCAGCAGTTCTTCTGTCTCACCCGGCTTCAGTTCTTCGGTCTTCGCAAATGCAACCAGCTGGCGCAGAGGCTTTCCTAATTTCCCCTGAGGGGCTTCCAGATACAGCTGCACCGTCTCCCTGCCGGATACTCCCCCGACATTGGTCACTTTTGCAACTGCCGTGACTGCCGTGCCCTGTACGGAGAATCCCAGGATCTCTGTCTGGAACTTTGTATAGGATAATCCAAATCCGAAAGGATACTTCACCTTTTCTCTCGCAAAGGTCTCAAAATAACGATATCCTACATAAATATCCTCGGTATAGAAATTCTCCACCGGATCTCCGAAATTTTCCGTAGAAGGATAATCTTCAATATCTTCTGCAATCGTGTCACTTAATTTACCACCGGGATTTACTTTTCCGGTCAGGACATCCACACAGGCTCTGCCGCCCTCCTGGCCTCCCTGCCAGATATAGAGTACTGCCTGCGGCTGATACCGGTCTACCCACTTCATATCTATGATGTTGCCGACATTCAGTACCACGATCGTATGCGCAAAAGCATGGCATACATTACGAAGGAGCTCATCCTCCATAGCTGTCAGCAGATAGCTTCCCTCCGCCGCACTGTTATCCTTATCTTCCCCGGCAGTACGCCCGATGACCACGATCGCTGCATCCGACTGTCCGGCTGCCTGCACCGCCAATTCTTCATCCACGGGCATTTCCTCCTGATTCCAGGGTTCCATGGCCCAGCCCTCTCCCACATCAAAGGGATGCTCCTTCAGCCACTCACGGTACACCTGCTCCAGCGCTTCATTTACCTGTATGGTTCCATCTTCTTTCAGGCTGTCGATGATATTCGTGACATAAGGAGCATTGACCATGCCGCCGGAACCTGTGCCGCTCTTGTAATGCTCGAACTGTGTTCTTCCGAATACAGATACTCTCTGTCCCCTGCGTAACGGTAAGGTATCCTCTTCATTCCGCAGCAGCACACTTCCTTCTGCCGCCACGCGTCTTGCCAGCTCCGCATACTTCTGATAATCCAGTGTATATTTCATTCGTTCAATGACTCCTTCCTGCAGACAACCTGTTATTGTTGACATCATTATACCGAAAGGAAGAAGTTTTCTCAATAGAAAAAGACACTGGAGAAAGTCTCCAGTGTGCTCAGAAGATAAGCCGGACTACAAATTCCCCGTCTTCCATCCGGAACTGATACTGTCCGTTGAGTTTTTCCACATAATATATGATACTCCGAACCCCCAGACCATGTCCGGAACGCTCTGTGACCGGGATTCCATCGGTAAATACCGGCGGTGTCTGTACCGGATTTTTCACCATGAGCAGCAGATGCCCCGCCTTCTCCGACAGAGACAATTCAATCCTCCGCCTGCTCTCCGGCAGCTCCTGCACCGCATGCATGGCATTTTCCAGCACATTGGACAGGATCGCACAGAACATCATTTCCGAACAGGAAAGCTTTTCCCCAATGGTAACCTGCGCATCCCAGGGAATCTTCTGCTCCTCAAAGCGGGTATTATAAGTAGATAACACGGAATTCACCATTTCGTTCCTACAATACGCCTTGATGACAGTATCATCGTAGGTCTGGCTGACCTCATTGAGATATTCCAGAGCCTTTTCACAATCTCCCTGCTGGATCAGAGTCCTCAGGACGGCCATATGATGTCTCGTATCATGCCGCAGGATCGACATTTTCTTTTCGCTTTTCCTTGTATTGTCCATCTCCGCCTGAAAAGAATTCATCTGCATACGGATCAGCTCATTATACTGCTCTGCCTTGCTTTTCATTTCATATTCTCTGAAATATATCAGCAAAAAGAACAAATACGACAGACAGATGGCAAATCCGAGGAACTCCGGTACCGCCCTGTTGCCGGTATAAAGCAGACTGGAAAACTTCGTCGTGGCATAGTCAAAAATATAATACACCAGAGGCAGACTTCCGATGATCAGCAGCTCCCGGTCCGTCTTCGCAAACAGCATCGCCGTCGTCTGGCAGACATAGCGGCACAATACCCAGAATACCACCAGCGTCACCACAATACGACAGGCGTAATAGCACCACTCTTCTCCTGTCACAGACAGTGCGAGCAGTCCCATCCAGTTACTGCACTGGCAGCACAGATAGGCAGTGAAGATAGAGATCAGGGACGGCAATATTCTGAATTTATAATACAATACCAGTACCAGCAGAAGCGGCACATGGACCAGCAACGGGTAAAGCTGATCCACTATTGTAGAATCGAACAACGATGCCATGACAAAATAGAGCGTTCCGGAGATCACTGCCAGCAACAGAAGCTTCAGTACATTTTTTTTATCCTGTTTCACTCCCAGAAAAAATGCCGACAAAAAGATGCCGAACAGCATAGTCGTAATATTGTGCGTGTAGGTCAGAATCCCAAGTATCATAGAGTACCCTCGTTTTATCCGTGATTCCTTAAAAAGTACTCACGGTTTTTGCTATGTGATCATTCATCGCACCGACAGAGCTTTCCGTCTGACAGTGCGATCTTAAATATTATCATATGTATTTTTTGTATGTATTTCAAGTATCGTTTTGTCGTCTTTTCATAATACGCATAAATTCACCCGGATGCTAATGAACGAGCACCCGGGTGAAATTCCCTTTATTCCTCTTTTTTATTCTTTTTTACAAATACGATAACCCCTATCACAATGAAAGCAGCTGCGATCAATATTATGCAGAAGATCAGCAGAGCGGTGTGTCCGGTATTTTCCACCTCTGGAGCAATATTTACGGTATTATCCTCCTGATTGTCCTGCACTCCGGTCTCAGAGGTAACCTCCTGCGATTGGTCCGTCTCCATTGGCTGTTCATCTATCACGATGGTATATTCGGAGGCATGTGTGAAAGTAAGCTCCGCGCCTCCGTCCTGTCCGATCTCACCGGCACACAGGAATTCCAGTTCTTTCGTCGCTTCGTTATAGTAGAACAGGTTCGCATAGAGTCCGGCATTTGCCGTACCCACATTCAGACTTAAGACCGCCTCGAATCCGAACTCTCCCTCGTAAGCAAGGCTCAGATTCATGTATGTTCTCTCTCCGGTGAGATTATTGATGATCTCCAGAGGGATCGTATCGTTTGCGTCCTCTCCGGCGCGTACCGTGAAGTCAATGTCACCGACATTTCCCTTCTCTACGCTCTGGCCGTTGACCTTCCAGAGGATGCCGTTGCCGAGATCGAACTCTACGGTGATGTCCTTGCCACGTATCCGGTCAAATACATCCCCCGGTACTACGGAAGAACCGTTCATATCCACGATCACGGTATCTCCGTCCTCTGCTTCCGTCACTGCCTCTGCGATGACTGCCCAGCCTTCCTTACCGTTCTCTCCGCGCAGGAAGGGTGCGGGAGTCTTAGGCTCTTCCTTCACCGTCGGCTTCACAGGAATGCGGTTCGGCCGTACCGGTGTCACTGCGGGTACCGGAGTTGCAACCGGTGTGGGTGTCGGTGTAGGTGCCGGCTTGTCGTCATTATTGCTCTGCGATCCGGAACTGCTGCTTGTGCTGACGATCTTTGCAATGGCTTTGGTAGCACTGTAACCACAGGCACTACAGGTGTATTGCATGATGCCCTCTTCCGAGGTGGTAGGCTGCTTGATCACCTTGCTGGTCAGGGCAGTGTGGTTCGTAGGATCCTTCGGTGTCACGGTGCCTTCTTCCAATTTCGTGTTACACTCCAGACACCAGAGGTATCCGGTGTTGCCCTCTGCGATACAGGTCGCTTTGACAACGTCGCGGCGCTCGGTCTTCGCGTGGTCACAGGAAGAGCGGGTGATGGTGATTTCTTTTGTTGAGTTTATATAGTTGTAGGTATCTTTATAAGTTACGATAACCTTAATCGGAGTATCTACTTCCAGCTTCTTGTCTAAATCTGACTCGTAAAATAGCCATCCTTCCGGCAATGTTACATCGCGGAGAGTTGTACAGGAGTTTCGCACATTGAGATCTCCCGGGACAATCGGCGGGTATTCTGCCTGATTGACATCGATGAAAATATCTGTCATTTGCTCTTGATAATGCTCCTGATCCTTGGGTATAAACATAACTTTATAAGTCTTGGTTTGATTTTTATTTTCCGAATAGGAAAGTTGGACATTTGGTTCCTTGTACCATAAATACGTTCCTTCCAATTCTGTAAAATTCCCATCCCAATCGTGATAACCGGCTGCACCATTTTGAGGATTCTGACTGTACAAATAGTCCCCATGTGTATATGCCTTTGCCACAGACGGTTGCCTCTCAACACTAATGTATGACTTACGTACCTTCAGCGTAATACTGCTCTCTACCGAATTATAATTTTGATCCGTTGGTGTAAAATAAACCTTAAGAGTATGTTCTCCTATTTCAGGAACGAAATTTGGATCCATCCAGGACCAGGTTCCTGCCAATTCTTCTCCTTTGATACCCGTTACAACACCTTGCTGCTTTACATACATTGTATCTTTTAACAAATAAGGATTCTCACCTAATGCCATTGGACGGTAATCATAGCTCTTTAATATTGGTGCAGTTACTTCACTGGGATTTGCCTTATTCACGGTAATCGCTACCGTTCCGGTGTATTCTATGTAGGTGTCTTTATCATCAGGAGTAAATACCCATTCCGCCTCGTAAGTTCCGGCATCCGGTGTCACATTCGGGTTTCTCCATGCTAAAGTGCTGGGAACTTTCTCGTCGGTATCAGAATCTACAAAAGTGTTATCTCCGAACTTTAATTCTGATAACGCCTGTCCATAGGTCAATGTGTTTCGCAGGTTTAAGTTATCTCCCTGAAGCTTAACTACCTTACGGTCTACCAGAACTAATTTTATGACAATTTTATCATCTCCATTTATGAAGTAATTATTTGTCTTTAAGTACCACTTAATCTCTGCGGTATCACCTATTTTTCCCGGTTTTACGGTATACCTAATATCTCTTGGATATTTATTTTCAACCCATCCAGTCATAGGAGAACCGCTTAAAAAGCCATTTGGTATTCCAGTATCTTCAATATTATCTCCCTCCACATCTTCTATGGAACCAAAGCCTTCCGGAAGTAAGGATTCTACCGTTAATTCATCATACCCGCCTCTTGTATACAAATAATTCTTAACAATAGGTCCCCAGATAATAGATTTCGGGTTCACTGTAACCTTTACCTCTAAATAATCGGACCTTTCATAATTTTTAGACGCAGGCAGGCTAATCCGAATGGTTGCTGTTCCGGCATTGTGAATCTGCACCATACCTTCCGATGTAACAGTAATGATTTCATCTTCTCTGCCCCTTCTATTCTTTGCATCCACTACCTCATAAGAAATCGGCGTCTCTGTATGATTTACTTTTACCCAGTCGGAAATGGAGAACGCGGAATCTCCAAAAGCCACCTCTACATTTTCCCGAAATTTATTCGTTTTTTCTATAACACCTTGTGCCTGTTCAATACTTAGAGTTCCATAAGATAGTCCTGACACATATTCAACAGTTACTTCGTAATTTTTACTATCAGACTCCAACGTATACTGATAATGCCCCACATCGGCACCTTTTTTTACCTCAGTAACATAATGCAGCGTATTTGCAATTGTCGAAGTGTCATCAGAATACACTAAACTGTTATAATAATCTTCAATTCTAATCATTTCCTCGGTAATTTTAGGCAGGTCATTTCCATATACTATATGAAGATCATTAGCAGTAATTGTGATAGGTCTTTTTGCAATGGTCGGAACCACTTGTGCGACTACTGCTCCGTATTGAGCATTCTCCGGGGTAAAAGTCACTGCACATGTCTGATCAGTTCCCACCTCAAATCTTGTACTACTGTCCTCCGTGATTTTCCATGTTCCGGCAATTTCTGTTCCGTTATAGCTTACTTTTCCGTCGGTTACGGTCAATTCTGAAGGTCTGGCTCCATAGACGCCGGTAACAGAAGGTTCTGTTACGATCTGCGGGGTCAATTTCGTGGTTCTGAAGTCTATAAATTGGCAATACTTCATATAAGTATTATTCTGCGGGAGCAAATTACCTGCCTTATCTATTGCCTGAATCAAAATTCTTGTTGCCGTATCCGGTGTCAATCCGGATATTGTAATCTGCTCCTCTCCTGCCTTTACTTCTGCAATATGCAGGGGAACTTCTACTTTATTAGTAGTGATAGTAACCATTCCACCATCACTCACTGCCGGTATCCATTTACCATCTTGCACTTTTACAAATGGATCAAATTTGTCTAAATTATCGCTATAGTTTTCATAGCCAGCGAATATGTAGTTTTGTACAGCTGTATCTAATGCATTAATACCATTATATCCTGCATTTTTTGCCGTGTATTCATCATAACAAAAATATACAAGTGTCACATTTTCTGACATATTTAAAGGAATTGTTACCTCTGTAGCGCCTTTTGTTATATTCTTACTATTTATATCTATTGTAGGGGCTATGTTATCTAGCAGTATCCCATTCGTGCAGATATATTCACTTCGGTTACCTATTTCGTCTACAGCATATGCATAAAGTACAAATGCGTAGTTATTAGTAGATGCTATTCTCAATGTTTCCTCAACACTACCACTGCCATCGGTCGTATCTGAAAAAAATTTTCCTGCATCTCTTAACCCATCTAACTGCGTACTTGTTAATGGTGTAAAGTCTGCCAGTTTAGATACCTCAACATCCTGTATGTAATAACATATTTTCTTAACGTCTGTATCATTTGCCCTGAATGTACATATCAATGCTGTATTATTATATATGTGGTCTTCAAAGTTGGCAGTACTCAACAGGGTATTGTACCAGATATCGTTAATCTGAATTCCATACTGATCACTGCTGCCAGCAGATGCTTCCCAGGTGGGCGCAGTTCTGTCACCTGTGACCTGGGCAACTCTTACATTTTTAATCTGCTTTTTGCCCTTATTATCTACGATTTCATCTTTGGTTTTCTTATCCGTCGATATTAATCAGAATATTGGAAAGGTTGCCGGAATCTGTGGAATTAGTATTATACCAAATAGTTCCATAGGTTCCTCCCATTAGAGTCACATTCGCAGAAGAGGAGTTTATCAGAAGTTCATCTACCGTTGTTGCATTCCCTGATATATTTAGAGTTGCTTCACCGTTTACAGAAACTTTATCATATTCTCCACCTTTTATAGTACCCTTACCATCAATATAGAGGGAATCAACAGAACCTCCATAAAAGTATCCTGTTCCTCCGCTATTATTTATCCATATTCCACGATATCTCCCACTGTACACCGAAACTCTTTCTCTAGCATAAACTACCATATATGACTTATTATCCGAAGAGCTTCCATTATCCTTTAGAATAACGTTCCAACCTGAGTAAAAATATAAACTCACTTGCGTACCCATGACATCATTTTTCTTCTTGCTTCCCAGATTATATCCGTTTAAATCCAACGTTATATCAACACTACTGTCATATCCACCACCCACAGAATCAAAAATATGACTGGTAACTTCTTCAGCATTTCCTAATAACTTAACCTGAAAGTTTAGGGTCCCGCTTTTCGCAGCGCTCGTGATAGCTTCCATCGCCTCATCAAAAGTTGAATAGTTAGATGTATCTCTACCAATTGTCACCTCTACTAAAGCACTATCGGCAGTATCATCCCCTGCGTACACAGCGATGCCCGCTTCGACATCCGCAGGCTCTGCTGCCTGTACCTTGGCTTCCGATACAGCCACAGTATCCCCGGAGACAGTCTCTACCTCTGTATTCTCTACCGTAGGTTTCTCTGCAACCTTCTCTGCAACGGTCTCTTCGGATGCGGCAGTCGTTTTTTGCGTAGCCGCCGCCAGTACGGAGAAGTCCGTCATTCCGCTGACCAGCGCGACAGCCAGTCCCAGTGCCAGAATCTGCCTGGTCAGTTGTTTCCATTGTGATTTTGCTTTTTTCATTAGCGAGTCCTCCCTCGGCCACTTCTTCTGATACTACCATACCAAAATTTTTGTCGATTTTTCATTTTGTGCATGAATCGACCCGAATATGACATCAATCGACCGGGTATGGCAAAGGGGGAAAGACCACAAATTTTGTAAGCCATAATTCACGTCTTCTGCTGTTCCTATTTCAGCCGGCGG